>Ga0209174_10000087_pt1 | contig 68720 bp, 66 predicted proteins | sample JI91814BDNA_FD_187505 | JGI IMG/M metagenome (GOLD analysis project Ga0209174, IMG submission 187505) | Wastewater effluent complex algal communities from Wisconsin, to seasonally profile nutrient transformation and Carbon sequestration -... | ecosystem: Engineered > WWTP > Effluent > Algae...
GCAACCATTTATCACTACACCATCCCAACTCTACGCCAACTCCACTTCATTTTGCAAATTTTTAATGCACATAATCAAAGAGGCTGTTACGGCCGTGCAAAAATTGGGCACCACCCTGAGCTGTTACAAAGACTGTGATCATTTCCCGTATATAGAACAGCCTAAGGAATTTTTTAAGGTTATTGCGAAGTTTCTGCGTCTTGACCATAATACTTAAGCCCAATCTCAATTTTTGCTCGCCCATTGGCTTGCCGCCAGGCGTTGGTGTCGCGGAGCGAGAATACACAGCCGCAATATTCCTGCATATAGAATTTTTCTTCTTTGGAAATCTCTAGCATGCGCTGTGAACCGCCATTCTTGCGCCAGTTGAAAGTCCAATAAGTTAAGCCAGGGTAATGAGCAGCGGCTCGTACCCCACAATCGTTAATCTGATCTAAATCTTTCCAGCGTGAGATGCCTAAAGAAGAACAAAAAATATTAAAGCCGTGTTCATGAGCATACAAAGCTGTACGGACAAATCGCATATCAAAACACATGGTACAGCGTATGCCGCGCTCAGGTTCCATTTCCATGCCCTTGGCACGTTTAAACCATTCGTCACGATCATAATCGGCATCAATAAACGGAATATTATGTTGTTTAGCAAAACGCAGGTTTTCGTCTTTACGTAACTCGTACTCTTTGCGGGGATGGATATTTGGATTATAGAAAAATATTGTATAATCGATTCCAGAGGCTAGCAAAGCCGCCATAACTTCCCCTGAGCAGGGTGCACAGCAGGAATGCAATAGCAGTTTGCTTTCGCCATTTGGCAAAGTTAATTTGTCTCTTACCTTAGTCATGGCTTACTATAACAAATATCGTTAGCAAATCACAATGAGAGTGTTAATTTGATTAGTTTTGAAGATGGCTTAAATCTAAGTTTACCAGATTTAATAGCAACTCAAGCCTTTGCTAGTGGGTTAGCTAAAAAACTGCAGCCAGGCTTGGTTATTTATTTGCATGGTGATTTGGGAGCGGGTAAGACTACGTTAGTTAGGGCTATATTAACTGCGCTGGGGCATAGTACTGCAATTAAGAGCCCGACGTATACTTTAGTGGAGCCATATTTACTAGATGGGCTTGATATTTATCATTTTGATTTGTATCGCTTGAGTGATCCTGCGGAACTAGAATTTATTGGTATTAGAGATTATCTGCATGGGGCGGCAGTTTGTATTTTTGAATGGGCAGATAAAGGTTTTGGCTATGTGCCGGCTTCAGATATAGAGATTAGTTTAGTTTTTCAAGGAACAGGTAGAAAAGCGAACATAATTGCTAATACAGAAAAAGGTATTAAAGTATTGCAAAATATGACCATAGGGCCGTAATGAGATTATTAAAATTTTGGCTAGGTATAAGTTTAATATTAATTAGTCAGCAGTCGTTTGCCTTGGTAGAAATACGTAAAATCCGTGTCTGGCCCGCACCAGAAAGCACGAGAATCGTGTTTGATATAAATCAAAACTTAAAATACAAAGTTTATACTTTAGAATCGCCAGATAGAGTAATTTTAGATTTGGTTGACACTAAGCTTACCACTAATTTAAAAGCCGTGTCTTTATTAAATACTGGGATAAAAAAAATAAGAAGCGGGGTACATAATAATATATTACGTATAGTATTGGAATTAGAGCGCAAAATTACCCCCCAGGCTTTTATCTTGGAGCCAAATGAGTTATATGGCAAGCGTTTAGTCTTAGATTTAGAATCAGCAGAAAAGCAAAAAATTTTAGCATTATTTGATCTGGAAGCAGTTGATAAAATACCATTACCACAGAATTTTCTGATTGCTATAGATCCTGGTCATGGTGGTGAAGATCCTGGGGCAATTGGGCCTCGTGGGACCAAAGAAAAAGATATAGTATTCGCTATTGCTAAAAAGCTTAAAGATTTAATTAATCAACAACCAGGTATGCAAGCATTCTTGACGCGTAATGGTGATTATTATATCGGTTTGCGGGAACGTATGCGGCGTGCTAGAAATAAAAACGCTGATTTATTCATTTCGATTCACGCTGATGCATTTAAAAATACTAAAGCTGATGGTGCTTCAGTGTTTGTCTTAACCTCAAAACATGCTTCTAGCGAGGCGGCGCGTTGGTTAGCTGCTTCTGAAAATAGGGCGGATTTAGTAGGGGGCGTTAGTTTAGATGATAAAAGCGATATGCTAGCGTCGGTATTATTAGATTTATCAAAAAATGCTAATGCGCATGCGAGTCTAGAAGCTGCTAGGCATGTACTAAATGCTATGGGTAAAACTACCAATTTACATCGACATAAAGTTGAAGGTGCAGGATTTATGGTGTTGCGGGCGCTAGATGTGCCGTCATTGCTAGTAGAATCTGGATTTATCTCAAATCCAAAAATGGAATTAAAGCTAAGAGATAAGCATTATCAACAAAAAATAGCTGATTCAATTATGCATGGTGTAAAAGAATACTTTAAAAATAAATCACGTACCGTGGTTGTAGCCAAATGAATACAACCGAGAGCAAATTATCTGGTCGGATTAAACTGTTAAACGCTGAAATTGCCAGTCAGATTGCCGCCGGTGAAGTGATCGAACGCCCGGCATCGGTACTTAAAGAATTATTAGAAAATAGTATAGATTCTGGTGCGACACAGATTGATGTTACGGTACAACGTGGAGGTGTGCAGTTAATTGCCGTGCGTGATAATGGGGCCGGGATTTTGCCACAAGATTTAGCCTTGGCATTAAAACAACACGCAACCAGTAAAATTACTAGCGCTGCTGATTTATCTGGCATAACTTCTTTAGGTTTTAGAGGCGAGGCGTTAGCCAGTATAAATTCTGTTGCTAGGTTGAGCATTATTTCGAAAGCTAAACATCAAGAACAAGCGTGGAGTATTAGTGCTGATAATCTGGTTGTCGCTGCACACCCCATGGGTACCACAGTAAGTATGCGAGATTTGTTTTATAACGTTCCGGTGCGGCGCAAATTTTTACGTAGTGAACGTACCGAATATCAGCATCTAGAAGAAGTATTTCAGCGTATTGCGTTAAGCAGATTTGATCTAGGCTTTAGTTTAACTAATCATGATAAACTAATTAAGAACTTACCGGTATGTGTAGATGCTGCTGCTCGTACGCGGCGTTTAAGTAACTTGTGTGGCCAGCAACTAGTGACCAATTCTATTAGCATTGATGCGGAGCAAAATGGTATGCGCCTTTGGGGTTGGTTAGGTTTAGCAGAGCATGCTCGTAGTCAAGAACCGCACCAGTATTTTTTTATTAACCAGCGGGTTATTCGCGACCGATTGATTAATCATGCAATTCGTCAAGTATATCAGCCGCTGTGCCTAGATGGCAAAATGCCGTTTTATTGTTTGTACTTAGAATTAGACCCAGTGGCTTTGGATGTAAATGTGCATCCAACTAAACATGAAGTACGGTTTCGTGATGCGCGAATTATTCATGCTTTTTTAACGCAGACTTTAACTGCGGCCCTGGCGGTGGCTCCCGATAAAAATATAAAAAATTACCAAGCCAGTAATGTTAGATTAAGTAATTTATTTACCAGTACACAGCTAAATAGTCTTGAATACATGGGTATGATGGCTAATAGATACGTATTGGCTAAAGATCAACAAGATTTATTGTTAATTGATTTGTTAGTAGCGCGGCAGCAATTAATCCTACAAGAGCTAATGCATAATAAAAATGCTGTAATTTTAACTCCAGCGCAAACGGCTAAATTGCCAGCTGATGCGATTTTTAGCGAAGAGTTTACTAGCTGGTGTGAGAATTTAAATTTTAGGCTAGATCAGGTTAGTGAAGTTAGTGTATTACTCCGTAGCGTACCGCAGGCTTTGGCAGGACAAAAATTGTTCGCAAGTTTATTAATAGCAAAATTATATTCAGGCTGGAATAGTAATCTTGCTAGTAGCGATGTATATGCGAGCATACTAGATACGGTAGATTATACGGCTGAAGATAATATAAATATTAGCCAACAATTGCTAGATAAAATATATAAATTACCTGCAACAAGGGTTTGGCGTAAATTTGATCAATCTGGCTTACAGAACTTGCTAGCCTGATGATTATAAGCTAAAATATTAGCTGTTAACTGCTTAAAACGCAAATAAGAGATAATATGTTGGCTATTGACCTATACTCGCCCCAAGAAATACAGCAAGAATTAGCAGCTAGGGCTAAAAATATTCGTTTAGCTCTGGAGTATACTCAACGCGGATTAGCTGAGCGTTCGGGCGTGAGTCTTGGGACTTTAAAACGTTTTGAACATACAGGGCAAATTTCTTTAGAATCGTTGCTAAAAATATCTTTAGTATTAGGGCATTTGGAGGATTTTTTAAACTTGTTTATTCTCCAAAATAAACCAACATCTCTAGATGAAATGTTAAAACGTAATACCAAGCGCAAGCGTGGGAGCCATACGTGAGTTTTATGCCGATCGAACAACTAAAAGTTAGTTTGCATTTTTCACCACAGCAACAGGTTCCGGTAGGGCGTCTAGCTTATTATCAACGTAATCTTTGGTTTGAGTATGATCCAGGCATTATAAATCTAAATTTAGATATTTCACCATTTAAGTTACCTCTACAAGCTGGGCCGCAGACTTGTAATGATAAATTTCAACAAGGCTTATTTGGCGTTTTCTATGACAGTTTGCCAGATGGGTGGGGACATTTATTGTTAGATAGATACTTACAACGTGAAAAAATACATCCTAATACGCTTACAGTACTAGATAAACTCGCATTTGTTGGTATCAATGGTATGGGAGCTTTATGTTACGAACCAGAGCACAAGGCTAAAATAGAAACAAGCACTATTGATTTGAGCAAACTTGCACATGCCTCCAACAAGATTCTAAAAGGCGAAACTACCAAATACATTGATCAACTCTTAACTTTAAATGGCGCCTCATCTGGGGTACGTCCCAAGATATTAATTGGTTTGGCGGATGATCATAAATCAATAATTAGCATGCAAGATACATTACCAGATGGTTATAGTCATTGGTTGTTAAAATTTCCAGCATTACAAGATTTTACTGATATTAGTGCGATTGAATATGCCTACAATTTAATGGCACAAGCAGCAGGTTTAAAGGTAAGTGATTTTTGTTTGTTAACGGCGAGTGATGGTAATAGATATTTTGCAACAAAACGTTTTGATCGGCAGAATAATAAGCGTTGGCACATGCATACTTTAGCCGCGCTGTTGCACGCAGACTTTAGAATACCAAGTCTAGATTATAAGATGTTGTTAAAAGTAACTTTGTTGCTCACTAAAGATCAACGACAAGTTGCAATGGCGTTTCGGCTAGCGGCTTTTAATGTTTTTGCACATAACAGAGATGATCATGGTAAGAATTTTTCATTTTTGATGGATTATCAAGGTGCTTGGCAATTAGCACCAGCATATGATTTAACATTTTCCATGGGGCCAGGTAATGAGCATAGCACTACAATTATGGGTGAAGGCAAAGCGCCTGGGTTAAAACAACTGCGTGAACTAGCGCTTGCTTATCAAATTGATGCATATGAAGATATTTTGCAGCAGGTGCAATCAGCTATTGCTGACTGGAATAAATATGCTAAGCAGGCTGAAGTAAGCGTTGAATCTATAGCGCTAATTACTAAATACACGAGCAAGTATTTTTAACGCAGCGTAAAAATTTAGTTTCACAAATAGTCCCGTCATCTAGAATACTCTTAGGTTGCATGCTGTATTTGTTATATAGCCATTATGAATATAACCCAGGCCAAATTGTGTATTATTGCTATATAAATATTCATAATTACTTAAATACGGCGCTAAAATCTGATCCAAAGGTGTGGCATGAAAAAAGCTTGATTGTAAATTTAGAGCAATTGGCTGATTTTGTTGCTTCGACATCATAAACAAAATATTACCAAAATGTGTTGTTCTTAATAAAATGACAGCTTTAGGTATGCCGAAATCCGCTAGAGTCAAACTGGCTGCTTAAATAGGGCAAATCCGATCGTACGAATTGTTTGAGCAACAAGGCAATCTTTTCTGATACTTCATTAATGCCTCTGGGGTTTTCTGTACTTAAAACTCTACGGATCTCCTCTAGTTTAAAGGCTGTTGAATAAGTTGCCATGTGTAGTCGCTCCTAATTTTAATGACGCGACAACTATCCTGGCAGAGGGGGACAAACTTTTCAAAATTGAGTGCAATTCCCCTTATATAATGAACTTTTTTGCTCCACAAGTGCCTAACTACAAATAAGAAATAGGTATTAATTTTACATAGTTAGGTTGGAAATGAGCAAAGAGTTAGAGGAGTTTATAGCTGCGCAAGCTGGATTATTTGGCAACAAATCAGCCAATCTTATGGTGTTAGATTCTCTATGTAAATCTTCTTCAAATGATGGAAAAGTTCTGGTTCCTAATTTTTTTCCTCTATCACATGAAATTTGTACTAATCATTTGGATACATACGCGTCAGAATGGAAGGATATATGGGGTAAATATCTAGATTCACAACGTAGCCACCCTGGGGTTTTGACTAATGTAGATTTAGATTTATTAAATAATTTACGAATGTTAATTGAAAAGACATTTCAAGAACATATGTTACCTGAGGAGGTATTAAATTCATATTTGAGCACATTAGATTCTGGAGATCTTCTGATGGTTAGAAGTTCTGGTAAAGAAGATTCTCAAGATCTGGCAAATCCTGGCGGTAATATTAGTCTAGCTTCTATTGAACCAACATTACAAAGTGTTTCAACTGCTATAGGTAAAGTTGTCGCTTCATATTTTAGTGAAAAATCTTTGCAACAAAGACTGAAAGGAAATGATGATATAACATCATCACCGTTAATGTCTGTATTGATTCAGAAAATGGTTGGAGAAAAAAGTTCTGATGAGCTTGATAAGAATGTTGTATATTCTGGTGTTATGTATACTGGAAATCATGGAACAACAATACATGGAGCTCACGGGCATGGTGAGTTAATTGTTAGCGGTAACCGTCCTTATGACAGTTTTTATGTCACAGCAGAAAATGTTGTTTATAGAGAAGTGATGGTAAAAACTCATCGCATGGTGCCTTATAATAATAGTGGTGAGCATGATATAAAAAGTGATTCCGCAACTGGCGGCTTAAAATTTAAGAAAAATCATAAATCTCTACAAACATCTTCCATACCAAATTCAGCATTATGGCGCTTAAATGAGATTGGTCGTGAAATAGAAAAAAAATATGGACAGTCTATGGATGTGGAGTGGGTATATAGACCTAACAAAGACAAACCAGAAGAAGGCATTATTTATATTGTTCAGGCGCGCCCAATACCTAAAGGAAAATCACAAGATGCTATATCTTCCTCAATAAAACCTGATAAAGTTAAATTAGTGAAAGAAAAAGTGACTCCTATTATAGGGGAAGTTATTAGTGTGGCTGGAAAAGAAGCCCGTATTATTACTGGAATTGATCAAATTCGAATATTTGATACTATTGAAGAAGCTTTGGATGCTTATTTAAAAATGGATCACTCTAATATAAAAGCAATAATCGTTAAGCAGCCTTCCGCACCAAACTCTCATGCAGCGGCGGAATTTAACTCAGTATCGATACCTGTTTTAAAAATGAATCAAGAACAGATATTAAGAATTGAAAAATTAGTTGAGGATGATAATATTTGTTTGGTAGTTGATCCTCAAAGAAAACAAGTGTTCGACGCTCGTCCATTTTTAATTACAAACGATCATGTAGAAGATCAATTGTTTGATTTAACAACAGGTATTTTGTCAAAAGGGTTGTTCAAATCTGCCATGACTTCTAAAACAACGGTAGATACAGCTCCATACATGTCAAGACAGCTAGATGGATCTATGGCTAGCAAAATGCCTGTAGATATGGCACCATACATGTCAAGGGAGCTGAAAACAACCCCACTAGTTGTAGTGCCGCATAGTACAAAGTTAGGTGATTTATTGCATATAATAGAAACAGCATCGGTGTTTGAAGCGTCTAGTGCGTTTCAAGTCCTTATGTCGAAATATTTTGAGCTTTTAAGTGTTAAGCCATCTAAAAAATTTTCCAGTCTGAGTGAATTACATGATGCACTAGAAATCATTGAAGCTTCTGGTTCAGAAAATGTAAAAGATAGTAAAAAAGCTCTTGGTAATATTTTAAATCTTTTCTTTAGGCTGGCTATTAAAGAATCTACAAAGAATAGTGACTCTAAGGTGTTTAAGGTTTTATTGTCGCAAGCATTGGCTATATGTTTAGAAATCTCGCAAATTTTAGATTCGCTTGAGGTTGCTAGCCAGAGTAAAGGTCATGATAAAATGTTACAAGAAAGCTTATTAAACCTAACTAATAAATTAGATGCGATTATATTTAATCCTGGAGATACAGAAACATTATCTAGCTCTCTTTTGCAAGAAGTATTAGAGAAAAAAGCATTTAAAAAAATCGAATCTATAATCATTGATAATAGTTTAGATAAAGAGTCGGCTGAGTTTTTTTTGCAATTCTCAAAGTTAAGCAAATTTGCTTGCAATAACTTTAGAAAAGATCAGTGGCTAGCTTTTGCTCTTGAAAGCAGTAAGAATGATCAGAGCAGATCAAAACTAGCAAATTTAATAAATTATTTTGTTTCAAAAAACATCCCATCATTTTTTATAAATCAAATGTTTGGTGAAGAATGGTCAGAAACACCTGATGGCCCTAATAAAGCATCTAAAGTTTTAGATAGTTTATTCTTGAAAAGTGCCAGATCTATTAAAAACCTTAGTGCTTTATCATTTAATGCTATACAAGAAATTTTAGATTCATGGGAACACAAGATTGTCGATTGGGGTAAAATAGATAATTTTGATATGTTTATGAAGCAATTTGCTATTGATATGGATAGGGTATTGTCTTTATTGGGTAGCATTGACTTAAATAATATAGGGACTTTGGATAAATCATTTGTTATTTCTGAAGTGAATAGGCTTACGGAAATTATTGACAATAGCATTAAAAGTCTAAAAAGCAGCGCTGAATATTCTACAGATAGAGGGCTACAGGCTTATAGGTTTGCAGAAATGCTTAAAATTTATCATAGATTGATGAGTATACAGGTCAATTTAATACCTGATGATGTTGTGAGGGGGTATCGTAAAAACGTAGAAAATAATTTTGTTAGTAAAAAAGCTATTCTTTCTAATATAGAGACTGTTTTTAATCGAATCTTAGAAAATGTAGATGAGCAACAATTATCTACCTCTGGTGAATTTTCAGTTCATTCTGCCGTTATTTCAAGCCCAGCATGTTTTGAAAGACAGTTTGTAAACAGAAAGAATCTCACTTTAGAAGATTGTTTTACATTGTTTCATCAGAATATTATAGATGCAAATGTTTATTTAGGTAGAGACCTTGAACCTAAAGAGGCAGATCTTCCTAAACCAGTACAAATTGTTATAAATTATTTTAAAGAACATATGGCATATAGAACCAGCAAAAATACTTCGCTTTCTGAAGACAAGCATCCAGCCAATTTGATTAACGTTATTTATAAATATCCATGCATTGAGTTGAATTATAATATTCCTTTGGCATATCATGGTGCACAATTTTGCGTTAAATTTGATGTAAATACTTCTCGTATAACTATCGAAAGTAAAATTTATGGTGATGCGCGAGATAGATTCTCTAAAATATGTGATTTTGCTAATGCATACAATCAATTGGCGGGATTTTCCTCAGAAAGAGGAGCTTGGTTTAATGCCGAACGCTCATTATTAAATAGTACGTATATGCTACCACCTAATGCTTCAACTGAAGATGTTGCTAATGCTTGTCATATTGTATTAGAGATGTCGAGTATGAGTTTTAATACTTATAGTGTTAATCTGATGGAGTTGATGGATATTGCTATTAAAAGATTGCCTAACAAAATTTGTGAGGATGGTCTAAAATCAATAGTGGATATTTGTTGGAATGACAGAAATGCTTCTGCCTCGTTAGATGAAGTGAAAAAATTATTTACATTAAGCGAAAAAATAGACAAAACTATTTTAGATCATTTTTTAACATTAGCATTAAAAAAAGTTCTATCTAATGAATTTAAGAGCCTGGAAGGTATACAGATATATGAAACAATACAAAAAAGGTTAAACCCAGAATCATATATGGAAAAAATTTCTAATGCGCTTATAGATTCATCCGTTAGTTATTTGGAACTATGTATTAAATATAGTCTTGATGAAATGGCTTTAAAATTACTTGATCAAGCTGACCCAAAAAAACATACAAACGCATTAAGTAATGTTTTAGAAAGACAAAATGGAGATTTAAACGATGACGATAAAAAATTGATAGGTAAATTACTTGAAAAGGGATTTTTTAGTTTTTTATCTGAAACTAATGAAAATAAACTCTTAAGATCTCTTCCTGAACTAAGCGGTAGATATAACTTTCTAAAAACAACTTTTAGGCCCGCCGGCCGGAATATCGGGCGCTTCCGGTGAGCTAGCCTAGATAATTATTACCACGCACGCTAAGTTAAACCCCAATATATTATCTGGGGAAAAGTACTATGATAAGTATCCATCCGGCCAACGACATGTTGCAGCTTAATCTAAGTAATGGTACGGCAAAACCAAAAAAAGACGCTAAAACAATTTCTTCATAATATAAAACTTTGCTCTATAACTAAAAGTTTGCTAGAATCCTGGCATGCAAAACCAAGCCATTTTCCTTATGGGGCCTACCGCGGTTGGTAAAACTGCGTTAGCAGTGCAGTTAGCCCAGCGATTACCAGTAGATTTAATTAGTGTAGATTCTGCTATGGTTTATGTTGGCTTAGATATTGGTACTGGTAAATCTACTCCGGCAGAACTCGCGATCACCCCGCAGCAACTTATTGATATTTGCGAGCCGAACCAGGCTTATTCCGTAGCGCAATTTTGTCTTGAGGCACGAGCAGCGATGCAGCGCAGTTGGCAGCAACAGCGTATACCGTTATTAGTAGGCGGTACCATGTTATATTTTAAAGCCTTACAATTTGGTTTGGCAGAATTGCCGGCGGCTGATGCCGAATTAAGAAATAAATTAGCGCAACAAGCAAGCGAATTAGGTTGGCCAGCGATGCATGCGCAACTGGCAATGCTGGATCCAGTCACCGCACAGAGGTTAAGTATTAATGATTCGCAACGTATTCAACGTGCATTAGAAATAAATATTTTAACTGGCGAGAGTGTTAATTCAAGTTATGCACGACAGTCTTTAAACACTTTGGATTACAAGTTACACAGCTTTGCTTTATTACCTACAAGTCGCGAAGATTTACATACAGTAATTGCACAGCGTTTTATGCACATGTTAAATCTTGGTTTTGAAACTGAAGTTAGAAATTTATATAATCGCGGTGATTTGCATGCGCAACTACCGGCTATTCGATCAGTAGGTTATCGACAGATGTGGCAATATTTAAACAACGAGATAAATTATGCGGTTATGACGCAGAAAGCCATCGCCGCTACAAGACAATTGGCTAAAAGGCAGCTGACGTGGCTACGCAGTTGGCCTGACGTAGTTAATATAAATAATTCTGCCGCACTGGATACTATTATTCACTCCGTGCTAGACTCTAGCAATTATTAAAGTCTAAGGTGAGGCTTACAGGTATTATGACGGAGAAAATAAATATGTCTAAAGGGCAAACATTACAAGATCCTTTTTTAAACGCATTGCGTAAGGAAAGAGTCCCGGTATCAATTTATTTGGTCAATGGAATAAAATTACAAGGACATATTGAGTCATTTGACCAATTTGTGGTATTGTTAAGAAACACTGTCAGCCAGATGGTATACAAGCATGCGATCTCGACGGTAGTACCGACTAGAAATGTAAAATTAACGCAAGTTGCCACCGAAGAAGAGTTTGCGCATGAACCAGGTAATGCATAGAAATTGCTAGAAAGACCAGAAACCGGTGAGCGTGCATTACTTGTCCATTTAAAAGCCAAAGATCCGCGATTGACTGCAGATTTATTAGAGTTTCGAGAACTCGCATTATCCGCAGGTGCCATAGTGATCGAAACGGTAATCAGTAACAGCGACTCACCGAGTGCTAAGTTTTTACTTGGAACTGGCAAAGTTGCAGAGATAAAACAGTTAGTTGCTGCTTTAGGCATAGATTTAATTTTAGTCAATCATGACTTATCGGCGGCACAAGAACGAAATTTAGAAGAAGAACTACAGTGCCGAATTGTAGATCGTACCGGTTTAATTCTCGATATTTTTGCGCAACGAGCCAGAACTTTCGAAGGCAAGTTGCAAGTAGAATTAGCTCAGTTGCAACACATGTCAACTAGATTAGTTCGTGGTTGGACGCATTTAGAGCGTCAGAAAGGTGGTATTGGTTTACGCGGACCGGGTGAAACACAGCTAGAAGAAGATCGGCGTGTAATTCGTGATAAAATAAAACATATTACTAGCAAATTAGAAAAGGTCCGGCAGCAACGAGAGCAAAGTAGACACGCGCGAGTCAAAGCCCAGGTGCCGACTGTTTCACTAGTTGGTTATACAAATTCTGGCAAGTCTAGTTTATTTAAAGCACTTACCAACGAAGGAGTTTATATTGCAGATCAATTGTTTGCCACGTTAGATCCTACGTTAAGAACAATTCAGTTACCTTATGTAGGAAAAGCCATAATTGCGGATACAGTAGGTTTTATCCGTGATTTGCCGCATGATTTAGTTGAAGCGTTTAGTGCCACGCTGCAAGAAACGGCGGAGGCAGATTTATTACTGCATGTTATTGACTGCCACGATGCACTATGGCGTGAGAAGAAGATTCAAGTTGAGCGAGTGTTGCATCAAATAGGTTCCTTGAATGTACCGGTGCTAGAGGTCTACAATAAAATAGACTTACTACCAGAATTGGCGGCAGGGTTTGAAAAAGATCATTCTGGCAATATATCTATAGTCAGGGTCTCAGCCAAATCGCATCAGGGGTTAGTAGAGCTACAACAGGCGATCGCAGAACGTTTGTGTAAAGACGTTGTTAAAGGCGAGATAAAATTGCTGCCAACACAGGCCAAGATACGAGCATATTTATATGATGTTGGTGCCATTGATTACGATCAAGTAGACGAAGATGGCAATTGGTTATTAGGGGTTACTATACATAGAGGTCGTTGGGAATCTTTATGTATAAAATTTGATGGTTTAGCTAAGTTAATTTCTACCAGTTGGAAAAATGAATAGGTGAGATATGTCTGACAATATAATGCGCCGAGCATGGAATGAGCCAGGTAGTGGTGGCAAAAAAGATAATCCATGGGGTGATAAAAATCGTAATAGCGATGGTCCGCCAGATTTAGACCAGGTATTTAAAAAATTAATAGAAAAATTTAAAAACTTATTTGGCATGAAGACCGGTGGCTCTGGCGGCATGAATATAAAAAGTTCCGAGCTTGGTGTGCTAATATTTGTGATTGTGGCTTTAGTTGCATATTTTGTGTTTGGTTTTTATACCATATCTTCGTATGAACAAGGCGTTGTGACCAGATTTGGTAAGTACAGTTATACGGTAAAGCCAGGTCTGCATTGGGCACCGCCATTGGTGGATAACGTGCAGCGAGTAATAACCGAAAATATAAAGTCATCACGCCATAGTGGTGAGATGTTAACTAAAGATGAAAACATTGTTGCTGTGGAAATGGAAGTGCAATATCGAGTTATCGATCCTGAAAAATATCTATTTAACATTTCAGCGCCAGATGGAACTTTGGGGCAAGCTGCTGATAGTGCCTTGCGGCAAGTAATTGGTGACTCGTTAACTGACGATGTCTTAACCGATAAAAAGCATCAAATAGCCGAAGCTATTAAAGAGCAACTAGTTGCAACTTTGGCTTTGTATGACGCAGGTTTTCATATCGAAGCTGTAAACTTTAGAGATTCTCGTCCACCAGAAGAAGTTAAAGATGCGTTTGATGACGTTACTAAATCTCGTGAAGATAAAGAGCGTTTAAAATTACAAGCTGAAGCTTATTCCAACACGATAATTCCTGAAGCAGAAGGCGCAGCAAAGAAAATTCTTTCGGAAGCAGAAGCGTACAAACAGCGTGTAATCTTGGATGCAACTGGTGCTTCGCAACGTTTTAATCTGATATTGCCTGGCTATTTGCGTTCACCGCAAGTCACTAAGACGCGTATGTACTTAGAGGCCATGGAAGAAGTTCTATCCAATACCACCAAAATTATTGTTAATAGTGGCGCGAATAATTTAGTTTATCTGCCGTTAGATAAAATAATGAAAAATGGCAAGATTACTGAGACAGATATGATAGCACCGCAAAAGCTTGAACAGCCAGTGGTGCTAAGCACTGAAACCAAAAGAGGTAAATGACTATGGGCAAACTAAATAATATTTTGCTAATTTTAGCGTTGGCTTTTGGAATTTCATCGTTAACTTTTTTTACAGTATATGAAACTGATCGTGCGATTATTTTGCGTTTTCAGCGTATAAAGACGAATAAAAATAACGAAAGTATAATATATAGTCCTGGGCTGCATAGTAAGATCCCGTTTATTGACGAAGTCTCCACGTTCGATACGCGTTTAAGTATTTTAGATATCAAGGCCTCTAGAATTACTACCGTAGAGAAGAAAGACGTATTAGTTGACTACTATGTGCTGTGGAAGATTAAAAACTATGCATTGTATTACAATCGTACTCAAGGCATAAAATCTAAAACTGAAGCTTTATTAGAGCAAAAAGCTAACGCAGTTTTAAAAATAGAATTTGGGCGGTTGTCGATCAAAGAAGTAGTATCAAGTGCGCGTAGTGAATTAATGGATCGCTTACGTCGAGTAACAAATGAAAATGCTGATGATCTAGGCTTAGTTGTCGTCGATGTACGAGTAAAGCGCATAGATTTACCTAAAGAAGTGAGTGAGTCTGTGTATACCAGAATGCGTGCTGAACGGCAGCGTAAAGCGAATTCGTTCCGTGCTGATGGTGAAAAAGATTCTATAACTATGCGAGCGCAAGCTGATCAACAACGAGTAGTAATTCTAGCAACTGCTGAACGAGATGCTAGCCGGATACGTGGTGAGGGTGATGCTAAAGCAATGGATATATATTCCTCTGCATATAATAAGTCACCACAATTTTATGAATTTTATAAGAGCATTGAAGCTTATAAGCAAAGTTTTAAGGACAAGAATGATATTTTAGTACTTAAACCTGAAGGCGAATTTTTTAAGTATTTCAATGGCAAGAGAACTGAATGAGAAAGACCAAAAATAAAAAAGATCCACATGCTGCACGAGAAGCAAAAAATTATGCTAAGCCAGTAGCGAGTCGAGAATATATTCTGGCACATTTGCAAGCACGTAATGCCCCGGCTAATTTACGTGAACTTTGTGAAGAATTGCAGTTGCAAGATGAAGAAGATATTGAAGCGATTCGTCGTCGGCTTAAAGCTATGTTGCGTGATGGACAATTAGAGCAATTACCCAAGCGACGTTATTGGCTAATGGGGCGTAGAACTTTAGTAGCTGGTAAGGTTTTAATCGACAAGAAAAATATGTTATGGGTTATACCTGACGATCGTAGCTCAAGAATTGCTTTGCCGTATTTTACAGATGTCAATGTTATGCAAGGCAATAAAGTAATAGTTTCGGTCCCTGATGTAGCTGATGATACAGTACCGCGTGAAGGTAAACTAGTCGAAATCTTAGAACAACCAGATGTAATCATTACTGGTCGATATGTAGACGAAGGCGAAGTGCATTTTGTCGTGCCATTTAGCAAAGAGTTTTTAAACGACATTATTATTCCCGTTAATAAAGATATGGGTGCGAAGAACGGCCAAATAGTAGTCGTAGAAATAGTCGCGCAAAATTCAAGTCGCTCTGATCCTATCGGTCAGATTATAGAAATTTTGGGTGACGAGCGCAATAAAAATGTCGAGATAGAATCCTCATTACGGCGCCATCATTTGCCTTATGAGTGGCCGCGTGAACTGCTAGAGTCCATTAAAGATCTAAAAGAAACAGTGCCAACTAGTGCGATCAAAAACCGTATTGATTTGCGTGAATTACCCCTAGTAACTATTGATGGTGAAGATGCGCGAGATTTTGATGACGCAGTATTTTGTCAACCTAAACCTTCTGGTGGTTGGCAGTTATTTGTAGCGATAGCCGATGTGAGTTACTATGTAAAACCAAAAACGCCATTAGATCTGGAAGCACATAACCGTGGCAATTCAGTGTATTTTCCAACGCGCGTTATTCCAATGTTACCAGAGGTTTTATCCAATGGCTTATGTTCGTTGAAGCCAAACGAAGATCGGTTGTGTATGGTTTGTGAAATGAGCATCAGTCAAGCTGGAAAATTAACCCGCTATCAATTTTATGAAGGAGTAATGCGTTCCCAGGCGCGTTTGACTTATAACAAAGTTGCAAAAATTCTTGCGGGCGACGAAATGTTACGCAAGCAGTATCAAGAATTAGTTCCAGATTTAGAAAATTTAGAACAGTTGTATCAGGTCTTGCGTGAAGAGCGAAGTAAACGCGGCGCAATTGATTTTGAAACTATAGAAACTAGTATTTCATTTGGTAAAAACGGTACTATAGCTAATATTGAGCCAATAGAGCGTAATGTTGCGCACAAAATTATCGAAGAATGCATGTTAAGTGCTAATGTGGCTACTGCTAAATTTTTAGAAAAAAATAAAATCCCTGGTTTATACAGAAATCATGAAGGGCCGCCAGAAGAAAAATTAGCTGATTTACGTATATTTCTCAAAGAAATTGGTTTATCGCTAGGTAATGGCAAGAAGAAAAAACTCGAGCCATTAGATTATGGGACGTTATTACAAAATATTAAGCACCGTCCAGATCATAGAATGATTCAAACAGTATTGTTACGCTCCTTGTGTCAGGCGGTTTATGCGCCAGATAATTTGGGGCATTTCGGTTTAGCATACCCTGCCTATACGCATCTTACTTCGCCAATTCGCCGCTATCCGGATTTGATTGTACATCGTCAGATTAAAATGGTATTACATGGCAAATGGGATGCGAGTGTCAGTGATAGAAAAATTGCCAAATTAGAAAAAGATTTGGCTGATGTAGCACATCATTGTTCAGTTACCGAACGCCGTGCTGATGATGCAACGCGTGATGTCATTATGTCATTAAAGTGCCAGTATATTAAACAACATGTGGGCTCAGTTTTTGAAGGTAGAATCTCGGGTGTAACGCGTTTTGGTTTATTTGTTGAATTAGTCGATTATTATGTTGATGGCTTAGTGCATATAGCATCGATAGACAAAGACTATTATATTTTTGATCCAATCCACCATAAACTTACTGGAGAGAAAACTGGTGTAGTATATAGTTTGGGCATGCCGGTTAAAGTGCAGGTAGCCAAAGTAAATACTGATGAGTTAAAGATTGATTTTAATTTGGTAACTATACCTAGAATGCAACGACGTGTAGTAAGTAAAAAAGATCGTAAGACAAAAAGAAAATAATTATGGCTGATAATAATTTAATATTTGGGCTTAATCCCATTTTACAGTTATTAAATAATAACCCCGAAAAAATTAAAGAAATTTATGTCAGCATGCACAAAGATGACAAGCGTGTAACTGAGCTAATTAATCTAGCGCAAAATGGCTCGATCTCTATGCAACGTGTTGATCCAAAAAAACTTGATAAATTAAGTGCCGGACAAAATCACCAAGGGGTGGTTGCTAAAATTGTGGCAATGCCAGTGCTAACGGAATCTGATTTACCCGCTTTAATTAACAATTCTGCGTGCCCGTTGTTATTGATTCTTGATGGCGTACAGGATCCGCATAATCTAGGTGCTTGTTTACGCACGGCTGATGCTGCTGGTGTGACTGCGGTTATAGTACCTAAAGATAATGCTGTAGGTATTACGCCGATTGTACGTAAAGTTGCCAGTGGTGCAGCAGAAACTGTACCTTTAGTGCAAGTAAGTAATTTAGCCAGGACATTGAAGGATCTGCAGCAACTAGGAGTTTGGCTAGTTGGCACTGATGCTGATGGTACACAAACTTTATATGAATTAGATTTACTTGGGCCGATAGCATTAATTTTAGGTGCCGAAGGCGAAGGCATGCGACAGCTTACCAAGAAACATTGTGATTATTTAGTGAGGTTACCAATGCTAGGCCAAGTTGCAAGTCTCAATGTGTCGGTTGCTACAGGCGTATGCTTATACGAGGTAGTGCGGCAACGTTTGAATACCCCTGCGAAACTTGCATAGCTTTATTAAATAGCTTTGCAGAGATTGTCAAATTTCCGTCGACATAACTGCACCTCATAATCCATTGCGGTGTTTGCAAATCCCTCAAATCCCTAGATATCCTATCTCAAACGCCCAAAATATGCACTGTCGCGCTTGTCTTTAGGCGCTAAACGCTATAGAATCCTCCACTTGTCAAAGAAATTTGGCGCTCCTTGCCTTACTAGTTAACTGGAAGGCTGACTTAAGTTTGTTATCCATAGGGAGTATATGCAATGCGGCATTACGAAATAGTGTTTTTAGTCCATCCGGACCAAAGTGAACAAGTGCCAGCAATGATCAACCGTTATCGCGGTATCATTGAGGGTAAAGAAGGCAAAATCCATCGTTTAGAAGATTGGGGCCGACGTCAATTGGCTTATCCAATTAATAAATTACATAAAGCGCACTATATTTTGATGAACATCGAATGCAACCAAGAAGCATTAGATGAGTTAAGTAATGCGTTTAGATACAATGACGCAGTAGTGCGTAACTTAGTATTCCAGCAAAAAGTATCAATTTCTGAAGTTTCTCCATTAATCAAAGAAAAAGACGAGCGTAAACCATTTAGAGGCAACGATCGTGATGACTTCTACGTAGACGAAGAAGATTTAGAAGAAGTAGATATCGTAGCGCTTGACTCAGATGAAGATTCTGAACAAGCCGCCGTATAAGCATTAACTGGAGATTAAAAATGTCAGGATTTAGAGCAAAGAGAAAAAAGTTCTGCCGCTTCACTGAAGCTGGAACACTAACGATTGATTATAAAGATTTGAATACTCTAAGGGGTTATATCACTGAAAGTGGTAAAATAGTTCCGAGTAGAATTACCGGTACTAGCGCACGTTTTCAACGTCAGCTGGCAACCGCAATTAAAAGAGCGCGTTTTTTAGCGCTGTTACCATTCTGTGATCAACACTAAAGAGTTAAACGAGAGGTGCTACGGTGAATGTATTATTATTAGATAGAATCCATAAATTGGGCAATTTAGGTGATCAGGTGCGGGTTAAGGCTGGTTACGGTCGTAATTATTTAATTCCGCAAGGCAAGGCTGTGCCAGCTAATGCTAAAAACATAGCTATATTCCAAGCCCGTAAAGTAGAATTAGAAAAGGAAGTGGCGATTAAAGTAGCTGAAGCTACTAAGCGCGCTACGATACTTAATGGCTTGCAGGTGGTAATTCCCATGTTAGTTGCCGACGACGGTAAGCTATATGGATCAGTTGGAACGACTGAACTATCCGAAGCAATTAAAGCCTTGGGTGCAGAAGTTGCAAAACAAGAAATACAATTGCCGAACGGTCCAATTCGTACTATCGGCGAACACAATGTAGAGATACATATGCATCACGGTGATGTTATTGCAACAGTAAAGGTATCAGTAACTACTGCATAAGGACAGCATGACGCAGTCAATTGAGAGTATTAAGCCATCGTTAAAAATACCGCCTCACTCTATAGAGGCGGAGCAGGCGGTATTGGGTGGCTTAATGCTGGATAATAGTGCTTGGGAACAAGTGGTAGATAAACTGACTGAGCATGATTTCTATCGTTCCGATCACAGAACAATTTTTCGTACTATTTCCGCTTTGGCCCTGCAAGATAAACCGCTAGATTTAATCACCATTTCCGAACACTTAGAAACACAGCAATCTTTAACTGAAGTTGGTGGTTTAGGCTATTTAGGCCAGATAGCAAAAAATACTCCAAGTGCTGCGAATATAGCGGCGTATGCAGATATAGTGAAAGAACGTGCAGTGCTGCGGCAACTAATCGAGGTTGGTGCAGAAATATCTGGTTCTGGTTTCGAGCCCAAAGGTCGTATGTCCTCGGAACTGGTTGATGAGGCAGAGCGCAAAGTATTTGCGATTGCCGAACGTGGTGGTACTGGACATAATTTTGGTCCTCAAGGCATCGCCGCAGTACTAACTAAAACTGTAGAACGAATTGAACAATTGTTTGAATCAGATTCGCCAATTACCGGTGAATCAAGTGGTTTTAATGATTTCGATAGATTAACCTCAGGCTTGCAAAAATCAGATTTAGTGATTGTCGCTGGTCGTCCATCAATGGGTAAGACTACGTTTGCCATGAACATTGCTGAATATGTTGGGATGAAAAGTCAAAAACCGGTATTAATATTCAGTATGGAAATGCCAGCTGAACAGCTCGCCATGCGTATGCTGTCATCTTTGGGCCGTATAGAAATGCAACGCATTCGTAGTGGCCAATTAGATGATGGCGATTGGCCACGTTTATCTTCGGCAATTGCGATGATGTCGGAGAAAAAAATATTTATTGATGATTCTGGATCATTGGGTCCAGGGGATATCCGTGCCCGTGCGCGACGTTTAGCACGCGAGCAAGGTGATTTAGGTTTAATCGTCGTTGACTATTTGCAGCTAATGCGCGTGCCTGGAAACAGTGAGCATCGTGCTGCAGAAATCTCGGAAATTTCTCGCTCTTTAAAATCTTTGGCACGTGAATTAAATGTACCCGTAGTTGCGTTGTCCCAGTTAAATCGTAGTTTAGAGCAACGTACTGATCGACGACCAATGATGAGTGATTTACGCGAATCAGGTGCCATCGAGCAGGACGCAGACTTAATTGTGTTTATTTATCGCGATGAAGTTTACAATAAAGAAACTGCAGCCAAAGGTTCGGCAGAGATAATCATAGGTAAACAACGTAACGGTCCGATTGGTACGGTTAGATTAACTTTCTTAGGCCATTATTCACGCTTTGAAAATTATACTAATCGACAAATGAGTGAAGAAGGCGCAGAGGCGCATAATTTTCAGAGTGCTTGATTATGTTAGATGTACCATTTAGCCATCCTGCCTGGATAGAAATTGATTTAGAGCAATTCAAAACTAATCTTTTAGCGATCAAAAATCATATTGGCCCGAAAACCAAATTTTGTTTGCCGGTTAAAGCCAATGCCTATGGACATGGTTTAGTCCAAATTGCTAAAACAGCCGTGGCAGCAAAAATTGATTACTTGGGTGTATCTTGCTTACAAGAAGGAGTTTTGCTCCGTCAAGCTGATATACGTATTCCCATACTAGTCCTGGGTGCAATACATGTAGAACAAATTCGGTATTTTATTCACTATGATTTAGAATTTACTATTTCGTCGTTGTACAAAGCCAAATTAGTTGCACAGGCATGTGCAGAGATAAATAAAACTGTAAAAGTGCATTTAGAAATTGATACCGGGATGAATCGAACTGGAGTGCGCGTAGAATCTGCCAACCAAGTATTAGATTATATTCGCTCACAACCATGCTTTGTTCTCAAAGGCGTGTATTCGCACTTAGCAACTGCTGATTCCCCAGCGCACCCATTTTCGCAAGCGCAAATTAATAAGTTTCTGGAATTTCTGGCGCAGCAAGATTTAATAAATAATCCAGATATAATTTGTCATTTAGCCAATTCTGCTGGCACGGCGTGTTTTCCAGAAACGCATCTGGATATGGTTCGTGCAGGCTTACTGGCGTTTGGTTATTACCCACGGCAGGATATGCCAGCAAATTTATCCGTTATAAAATCTTGTTTTGCGATTAGAGCTAAAGTTGCATATTTTAAAACTGTGCTCCAAGGCGAGGGCGTAAGTTACAACCATACGCACATAGCACAAAAAAATTCGCATGTGTTGACTATTCCTATCGGTTATGGCGATGGTTTACGTCGTTGCTTATCGAATAAAGGCGCTATATTACTTGACGGTAAAAAATATCCCATTGTTGGTAATATTTGTATGGATCAGTTTATGGTTGATATCGGCGATGATTCAGGTTATGTGGGTGATGTGGTGACGATTGTTGGGCGCGATCAGCATGCAGAAATAACCGTCGAAGAATTAAGTAAATTATGCTCGACTATACCGTATGAAATTTTATGTGGTTTTAATAATCGTTTACCGCGTGTTTATTGTACCGCGACAAATAATTTCTGGGAAAATGCTACCAATCAAGCATACGAAAATATAATTGAATAAGAAAACTTTGCGTACAGCAGCAGATTTGTTGCAAGCTAATTTAATTTCTGCGCAACAGCAGCCATTAATTTCCGCAATTGCTGAAAAATATGCAGTTGCGATTACGCCGCAATTAGCAGATTTGATGCAAGATGGCTCAGAGTCTGCAACAGTTATTAAACGCCAATTTGTACCAGATGCTGCAGAATTAATTAATTCTAGACTGGATTTAGCCGATCCTATAGGTGATAAAACCCATTCACCACTAAAGGGTATAGTACATAGATATCCTGATCGTTGTTTATTACAACCAGTAAATCTATGCCCGGTGTATTGCCGTTTTTGCTTTAGACGCGAAACTGTAGGACCAGGTAATGCGGCTTTAACTGCAGCAGAGCTACAAGCTTGTTATAGTTATATTCAAGCAGATCCAGAAATTTGGGAAGTAATTTTATCCGGTGGTGATCCACTAATCTTAAAAGCCAAGCAATTACGCAATATTATTACTAATCTAAATCAGATTGCACACGTAGAAATCATTAGGATACATACGCGTATCCCGATAGTAGATTCGGCACGTATCAATCAAGAATTGATCGAAGTACTGAAATTAAAACGCCCAATTTATATGGTCTTACATATTAATCACCCTGCAGAATTTACTGCGGCAGCCATAACGGCGATAGAAAAACTAGTCGACAATGGCATCGTGCTGTTAGGCCAGAGTGTATTATTAAAGGATATTAATGATAGCGTCGAAGTATTAGGCAAGTTAATGCGCAGCATGGTTAAACATCGTATTAAGCCGTACTATTTGCATCAAGCAGACCTTGCAGCCGGCACGGCGCATTTTAGAACCACGATTGCTAAAGGCCAAGAATTGATGCAACAACTACGCGGTACTTATTCAGGTCTGTGTCAACCCCAATATGTACTAGACATTCCAGGTGGCCACGGCAAATCGCCAATTGGACCTAATTACTTAGTTAAGCAAGACACTGGACTTTCAGTTATAGATTATCAGGGCAACCATTATAAATACTTAGAAAGATAACTATTAAAAATCTCTAGTTAACTCTTAGACTTAATATCAATTCTCGCTAATACTTAATATTATATTAATCACTGGTACTAGGGCGGCAAACAAGAATATGTTCAAACGCATGCTAATCATGCTCCTGTTGGTGGGGCTCATCTTAGGCGCGGTATTTGGCTTTAAGGCCTTTCAGGGCGCTATGATGAAAAAATACATGGGTGCTATGGGACAGCAGCCGCAAACGGTATCAACTGTTGAAGCCCAGTTGCAAGAATGGAATAGTAGGATTGAAGCAGTTGGTACTTTGCGCGCAGTACGGGGCGTAGATATCTCTAGCGAGGTTGCCGGTTTAGTCGAGGCTGTACACTTTGAATCTGGGGATCAGGTACAAGCTGGCAGTTTACTAGTTAAGTTACGGGCTGATGATGAGTTGGCTGCCTTAGATTCGTTACAAGCTGATGCTAATCTAGCAAGTTTGACTTATGAACGTGACTTGCGACAATTAAAAGAAAAATCGGTTCCACAAGCCATCGTGGATATTGATGCGGCTAATTTAGCTAAAGCCAAAGCATTAGTTGCCGAACAACAAGCAAAGATTGAGAAAAAATATATTCGCGCACCGTTTGCCGGTAATTTGGGCATTAGAGCGGTTGATCTTGGTCAGTATTTAAGTCCTGGTACAGTTATCGTAACCTTGCAGGCACTTGATCCAATTTATTTCGATTTTTATTTGCCACAACAGGAACTGGCTAACATTAAGTTGGGGCAAGAAGTAGTTGTTAAAAATGATTTATACCCAGAACAAGCTTTCGCTGGTAAGATTTGGGCGATCAATTCGAAAGTTGATTCGGCAACCCGTAATGTGCAAATTCGTGCTGCCTTAGATAATCCAGATAGTGTGTTACTGCCGGGAATGTATGCATTAATTGATATAAATCTTGGTACTGCTCAGCAATATATAACTGTGCCGCAAACTGCGATTACATATAATCCATATGGGGATACTGTCTTTATAGTTAAGAAGGGTGGTAAAGATGCACAAGGTAAGCCACAGCTAACAGTACAGCAAAAATTTGTCACCTTAGGCGCAACACGTGGTGATCAAGTAGCAGTACTCTCTGGTTTGGAAGCGGGAGAAACTGTGGTTTCCGCAGGACAAATCAAATTACAAAACGGTGCTGCGGTAATCGTGAGTAATAAAGTATTGCCTAGTAATGATGCTAATCCTCAATTTTCAGAAAATTAAAGCATATATAGTATGAATTATACAGATATATTTGTGCGACGGCCGGTTCTAGCTACGGTAATAAGCTTAACAATCTTTGTTATTGGCTTACGGGCGATATTTTCATTACCAGTATTACAATATCCACGTACCGAAAACGCAGTGGTAACTGTAACTACCGCATATTATGGCGCAGATGCGAATGTAATTGCCGGATTTATAACTTCGCCATTAGAGATAGCTATCGCCCAAGCTAATGGCATAGATTATATGACATCGTCTAGTACTAATGGCCTTAGTACCATTACTGCTAATCTGCGTTTAAATTATGACCCAAATAAATCCTTAACTGAAATTAACACCAAAGTAGCATCAGTACGTAATAGTTTGCCACCGCAAGCGCAAGAATCAATTATCGATGTCAAAATTGGTCAGACTATAGATGCTATGTACATTGGTTTTAGCAGTAAAGTCTTGCCTTCAAATAATATCACTGATTATTTATCTCGAGTGGTGCAACCCAAGTTACAAGCTGTTGAAGGGGTGCAAACTGCAGAATTATTAGGAGCACAGAATTTTGCCTTACGTGCGTGGTTAAGTCCACAAAAATTGGCAGCCTATAACTTAACAGCTGCAGATGTAAACCGTGCTTTAGCACAAAATAATTTTATTTCCGGGCTGGGCAATACCAAAGGCCAAATGGTACAGGTAAGTCTAACTGCCTCGACAGATTTACATTCTTTAGATGAGTTTAAAAAACTGATTATTAAACAGCAGGGCGATGCTCTAGTGCGGTTAGAAGATGTAGCCAATGTAACACTAGGTTCGGATGATTATGAATCACAAGTATCATTTGATGGTAATAAAGCTGTATATATCGGAATTAAAGTTGCACCAGCAGCAAATTTATTGCAAGTTACCAAAAACGTACGTGCAGCGTTTCCTGCGATTCATGATCAGTTACCACAAGGACTAGATGGCAAGATTGTTTATGACTCGACCAAATTCGTTAATAGTTCTATTTATGAAGTAAAACGTACTTTGATTGAGGCGCTAGTGATAGTAACTTTAGTTATTTTTGCTTTCTTAGGTAGTATGCGTTCGGTATTTATTCCAGTGATAGCTATACCATTATCATTAGTTGGCGCATTTATATTTATGTTGGCGCTAGGCTTTACGATAAATTTATTAACTTTATTAGCTTTAGTTTTAGCTATAGGACTAGTAGTTGATGATGCTATTATAGTTGTTGAAAACGTCAATCGACATTTAGAAGAAGGTAAGTCAGCTTATGATGCGGCAATAATTGCTGCGCGCGAGCTAGGCAATCCGATTATTGCCATGACGATTGTATTATTAGCCGTATATGTACCGATAGGGTTTCAAGGTGGATTAACTGGGGCTTTATTCACTGAATTTGCTTTCACGCTGGTAGGTGCAGTGGTAATTTCAGCGATTGTGGCTTTAACGTTGACTCCTATGTTATGTGCCAAAATATTGCGTCCGCATACTGCAGCGTCAGGTTTTATGGATATTCTATTTTATCGAGTGCGGAATAAATATCAACGTAAATTAAGCACCAGCTTAGACTCATTACCAGTAATAATTGTGTTTGCGTTAATTATTTTTGTTAGTATTTATTTTCTATATGGCGCATCGAAGAAAGAATTAGCTCCGCAAGAAGATCAAGGTATAGTTCTAGCTTTTTCTACCGCGGCGCCAAATGCCACGTTGAAACAACGACAGCTATATTCTAAGCAAGTATATCAGGCCTTTATGAAATACCCAGAGACCGAACATGTGTTTCAGTTAGATTTTCCTGGGCAATCAATTGCTGGTCAAGTACTTAAAGCTTGGGACGAAAGAAAAACTGATGCCAATCATTTACAACAATTAGTGCAACAAGACTTAAGCGAAATTGCTGGGGTAAGAGTGGCAGTGTTTCAACCATCGCCGTTACCTGGCAGTAATGGCTTGCCGATTCAGTTCGTATTGCAAACTACAGAGTCATTTGCCCGTTTAAACGAGGTAGCGCAGGAATTTTTGCAAGCAGTGCACAAAACTGGCATGTTCATGTTTGTTGATCAAGATTTAAAATTTGATAGTCCGCAAGCAGTTCTAGAAATAGATCGTGATAAAACCGCGCAGCTAGGCCTAACTATGAATGATGTTGGCGCTTCGCTGTCAGCAATGCTCGGTGGTGGCTATGTTAATTATTTTAGTTTAGATGGTCGTTCGTATAAAGTTATCCCGCAGGTACAGCAGCAATATCGTTTAAATACCGATCAATTAAGTAATTATTATATTCGCACCGTGTCCGGTGACTCAGTGCAATTATCGACCATTGCGCATGTGGTAACTAAAACTGTGCCACAAGCAATAAATCACTTTCAGCAATTAAACTCGGCTACGATCTCTGGGGTCTTACTGCCGGGGGTTAGTATCGGTACCGCTTTGCAAACTATGCGCAATCTAGCGGAGCATAGTTTGCCGCAAGGATATTTAGTCGATTATGCGGGGCAGTCGCGGCAATTTATCCAAGAGAGTAGCGGTTTTGCTTTGACCTTCTGTTTCGCAGTCATTATTATTTTCCTGGCCTTGGCGGCACAGTTTGAGAGTTTTCGCGACCCATTTATTATTTTGGTCTCGGTGCCAATGTCGATTGCCGGTGCGCTAATTTTTATTTGTTTAGGGGTAGGCGGCAGCACCTTGAACATATATACTGAGGTGGGCTTAGTGACCCTGATGGGCTTGATTAGCAAGCATGGGATATTAATCGTCCAGTTTGCCAATGATTTGCAGCTGCAAGGACGGACTAAGCGTCAAGCTATAGAGGAAGCAGCGAGCGTACGTTTACGGCCAATACTGATGACCACCGCCGCTATGGTCCTGGGGGTATTGCCATTGTTAGTAGCTAGTGGAGCGGGTGCTGTCTCAAGATTTAATATGGGTTTGGTTATCACTAGTGGTCTCACAATAGGTACGTTGTTTACGTTATTTGTAGTGCCTGCGGTTTATATGCTGCTGGGTGCTGAACATAAATCGACATAAAATAGAAAAAGTTTAACAAATGGCAATAAGCTCTAATCCTGTGCCTGGTAAGCGCGTCTTGAGCGTGTTTTCGTTAGTAATGATAAATGTTATAGCGGTAGATAGTTTGCGCACACTACCGTTGGCTGCCACATTTGGTTCTGCTCTCATATTCTATTATCTAGCTATAGCACTTTTATTGTTTTTCCCAGTGGCATTAGTAACCGCGGAACTAGCCACTACCTGGCCCAAAAATGGTGGGATTTATGTCTGGGTACGGGAAGCTTTTGGCCATAAGATAGGTTTTTTGGTTGTATGGTTACAATGGGTTTACAATCTGGTCTGGTATCCGGCTATTTTAGCTACGATCGCGTTGATCATTGGCTATTTAATTGATCCGGTAGCTTCCATTAGTCCTTCATTTACCATATGTACTGTACTGGTGGTGTTCTGGCTTGCTACTTTGGGTAATTTTTTTGGCATGCAGATTTCAAGTTTAATCAGTACGATTTGTTCTATCGTCGGCACCATGGTGCCAATGTTGGGGATTATTTGTTTTGGCTGCTGGTGGATTCTTGTAGGCGGCGTTCCACAAGTGAACCTGAATATGGACTCGATAATTCCGCACATTTCAGGGGTAGAAGATTTAGCTTTAGTAACGAATATAATTTTTGGTCTGATGGGGCTAGAAATGTCTGCGGTACATGCGCAGGAAGTTAAAAACCCTAAGCATGATTATCCAGCCGCGCTTAAGTATTCAAGTTTAATTATCTTAGCCACGCTATTATTTTCATCTTTGGCAGTGGCTATAGTGGTGCCAGCTAAAGACCTAAATATTGTTACCGGCGTATTACAGGCTTTTAGTTATTTTTTTGATGAGTTACATGTGCCTTGGATGTTACCTGGAATTGCTATTGCAATTATAATTGGTGCTGTAGGCTGTATCGCTGCTTGGATTATTGGACCAACTAAAGGGTTATTAGCCGCGGCACAAGAAGATAATCTGCCAAAAATATTCGCTGTGACCAATAAAAATGGTGTGCCAGTAATGATTTTATTAATGCAGGGCATCGTCGTGACTTTATTGTCGTTGCTGTATGTGTTTTTGCCAACTATAGAAAGTGCGTATTATATATTAATTCAATTAACTGCAATTTTAGCTTTATTGATGTATGTTTTATTATTTGCGTCAGCAATTAGATTACGTTACAAACAAGCCAAGATCGTACGACCATACAAGATACCATTGGGTAATTTTGGCATGTGGGTGGTATGTTTATCTGGCGGTATCAGTAGTTTTGTCGCTATGTGCTTAGGCTTTGTACCGCCATCACAAATTATTACCGGTGATCCAGTTACCTATCAGTTATTGTTAGTATGTGGTGTAATTTTATTTTGTGTGCCAGCATTTTTTGTACACAAACGTAATCAGCGTATTAAATAGTATTTTGACATTGTGGTGGCGCATAAGTAACATAAGCTGCGGTTATCGCGCAGCTCCAGTTTATCTCACCGTTGCTGATAATAGGTGTAAAAACTAGGTTTAAGCTTCTACCACCCAAATCTGCAGAATTACCGGTAATAGTTATGACTCCGGCGCTAATTGCCATTGAGCTGATGGTCGATGTTTGCGGGATCAGAAATGGTTGGCTGCCGGCGGAATAAGTTATACCCGCAAAGCTATTGTTTTGATTAAAATAATCGTTTTGCACTGCGAATTCAGCGGCAGATGCGGCAGTAAACATACTTGAAACTTTGGCGCGGATTCGATACTTGCTGTAAGTGGGGGCAGCTACTGTAGCTAACACCGCGATGATGCCAAAAGTGACTAATAATTCTATTACAGTGAAAGCCTTTGTAGTACGCATAGACAAAATACCCCTGGTTAATTGCAAGCTGCATCAGCAGCAAATCCCGCCGTACCGCTAGAACAATTAGCGGTAGTATCAGTAAGATACTCAGCCGCATCATTTGAGTAGTGGCAATTCCATGTTAATAATCCTGGCGTTGACTCAGTAGGAACCCATGATACCCATATATTTTTACTGTTAAAAACACTGCTGGTGCCAACAACGAATACTGCACCGCTTTGAATAGTAATACAATGTACAAAGTCGGCATTAGAAGTAGTGTATTCAGTAGTACCGGAATTAACTGAAATTGCAGCGAGACTGGCATTCTGTTTTAAATATCGACTTTCGACCTGTAGTTTTGCACTTTCGGCTAGCTGCAGTAAAGCTTTAACTTTTGTCTCGGTTACATGCCGCATATAACTGGGAACTGCAAAGGCAGCTACAACCGCGATTATGGCCGACACGGTTAGTAATTCCACTAAGCTAAAGGCGTAGTTTATAGGTTGGATATTAATCTTCATGTATATAAATCTAGTATAATTGTGCCACTATTGCCCACCTAAATCATGGTATCATAGCGAGCACAAGGAGAAATAAGTCGGGACAATGATACAACAGTTATTTAAATGGTTTAAAAAGGTGCTGATTAAGCACACGGTGATACCGCGCGCTGAACATGGGATTAGTCGTAAAGGAATTAGTGCCAACGCCTTAAAAGTTTTATATCGATTACACAATGCTGGATTTAGTGCTTATCTGGTGGGTGGTTGTATTCGCGATTTATTATTGGGCCAGCACCCTAAAGATTTTGATATTGCAACTAATGCTGATCCGGAGCAGATACGTAGGCTGTTTTCCAATTGCCGGATTATTGGTCGTAGATTTAGGCTGGCGCATGTACACTTTGGGCGTGATATATTAGAAGTGGCAACTTTTAGGGCGCAACACTCGACCTCAACCGTGCAAAATGATGACGGCATGATTTTGCGCGATAACGAATATGGTTCGATTCAAGAAGATGTAATGCGACGTGATTTTACCGTAAATGCGTTGTATTACAATATTGCTGATTTTTCTATAGAAGATTTTGTTGGTGGCATGCGTGATCTGTCAAAACGGCAATTAGTATTAATTGGCGATCCGGTATTGCGTTACCGCGAAGATCCAGTACGGATGTTGCGCGCGATTAGATTTGCTGCGAAGCTAAAGTTTAAAATTCATCCAAAGACCGCCAAGCCTATACATACGCTAAATCATTTACTTTCGAATATACCAGCGGCCAGGCTATTTGAAGAATATAATAAGTTATTTTTATCTGGCAATGCGGTAACTACTTTTCAATTGTTGTGTAAATATAGCTTATTTGAACGGTTATTTCCGCAAACAGTTAAGTTTTTGCCACATAACACCTTAATTACGCATGCATTACAAAATACAGATGCGCGTTTTGCTGAAGATAAATCATTGACCCCTAGTTTTCTGTTAGCAGTATTTTTATGGGCGCCAATGGTTGAGCGCGCTAAAAAATATTTGGCTGAAGGGCAGGCAGAATTTATTGCCTACGAGCAAGCCATGGATCGAGTATTAAGTGATCAGCAAAAAGTAATGGCAGTGCCAAGAAGATTTAGTAGCATGATTCGTGATATTTGGGAGTTACAATTACGTTTGGAAAAACGTCGCTCGGCACGCAGTGTTGCACAAATGTTCGCGTTAGCTAAATTTAGAGCTGCGTATGATTTCTTGTTATTACGGGCGGTATCTGGTGAAAAATCAGTGCAAGCAATTGCTGCTTGGTGGCAACAATATGTCGACGGCGATGAGCAAGTTCGAGCCAAATTAGAATCTGGTTTTAAAACTGGCAAACGTAAAGCTAAGTCTAAAGGTAGTAAAGTCTAAGCTATGAAGGTTTAATGGACGTGCGGCTGCGATCGCGTTTTTTTGTAACTGCTGATGCGGCGCTAGCACCAGTCGCGTTATCAGTCTCTTCTTCGTATGCCACAAAATCAAAGCCACATATATCTTCCTCACTGGTGTCGCCATCTTCATATGCATCTAGCTCTTTCAGTTGAAATGATGAGAAAGGGTTTAATGTACTAGCTATCTTGGGTGTCATCGTAGGTTGTCTTAAGCTATTTGGTTTTTTATTAGAATCAACAGGACTATTGAATAAGTCTTTTCTATTAAGATTACCGCTGCGATATTGAGAAATTAAGTTTATTCTGCTATCGTTGATGCTGTCTAATTTGGTTGGGGTGCGTTGTGGCGTAACGTTCACAGAATCATCATGCCATAAAGTTAAAATTTGGCGTGTACCTGGAGTTATAGGAGTATTGGGTAAACAAGGCTTGGTCGTATCATGATTATAGAAATTTATGGCTACGCTTAAGCACTTGATTTGCAAAGACATATATTCTTGAAAAGGCCCTAAAAGTTCAGATAATTCCGTATAGGCATAAATCATTTCTTCTATAGATTCAAGTATATTTGTTAGAGAAGTTAACAGATTATCAGCTTTTGTTTTATGGTCGGCGTTTTTGATCTGCGTGCTGGAAATTTTTTCGTAAATTATAGTGTGTGCAATATGATATGCATGTACCGCTAAATTAGACATATCGCCTCTAGCTGTGGCTGAGTAATACACGCCGTTAGAGCCCACAATGGCTTCCTCAATGTTTTTGCTTAATGCGATTAATTTTTTAGCTGGATTTTTCTTGGCTGCAAAATTTTCAAGAATCTTAGGAGCAGATAGATTTTTGAGTTCAGCGATAAATTTTTCATTGGGTAAACTAGTAATTAACAGCCATAATTGCTCATAGTTTGGTTGTTTGGAATACACGCCTGAAATCGCACTACTTGGGACGCCACCATCAGCCGCTACTTCACTTGCTTTATTCCTGGGCGGGGTGTTAAGTGATAAATTTTTTAAAGGCGAAGTTGCAGGTGAACTAGATGCGCTAAATGTACCTAGAATACTAAACGGGTTTTCAAACTGCTGTCGAGGCGATATGGGAGCGGGATAGCCAAACAAAATTGGTGTTGGGTTGAATTCAGCTGATTTTTTTCGTTTTTTTGCTTGTTTACTGGTATACATATGCGCATTTATCCCGGAATTTTTGTTAGTGACTTGATTCTCTCATATTTCTAATAAGCAGTCAACTTAATAACTAAATTGGTTTATATGCACGTGCTTATATTTGCTGGTTTATGTTACAATCGGCATAAATTTGGTAGTGGGATGAGGCATAATGCCGACTAGTAAAACAAGTACTTGGCAAGCGTTAAAACAACATCATACAGATCTATCTGCGGTAACTTTATCTCAGATGTTTGCCGCTGACCCACATCGTTTTCAGGATTTAAGTCTGCAATTACCAGGCTTGTTATTGGATTATTCTAAGCAGCGGCTTACTCGTGAAACTATAGATCTGCTGTGTAACTTGGCGGCAGAATTAAATTTACGGCCAGCAATTAACGCTTTGTTCAATGGCTCTATAGTAAACCAAACCGAGCAACGTTCAGCGTTGCATACTGAATTGCGCCATCCAACTCCGAAGCAAGCTGCAGTTACAACAGTCTTACAACAAATGTGCAGTTTCGTGGCTAAAATACATGATAGCAATATCACGGATATTATAGTTTTGGGTATCGGTGGCTCAGATTTAGGTCCACGTTTAGTCTGTGAAGCATTAAAATCATATAAAACTACGGCCATACGTTTGCATTTTGTAGCGAATGTAGATGTTGATACGATATTGCCATTATTAAAACAACTATCACCAGCGACTACTGCATGTATTGTTAATTCTAAAACTTTTACCACTATCGAAACTTTAGCCAATGCTAGAATAATTAAAGCTTGGCTAAATAATACAGCGAATTTAATCGCAGTAACAGCAAATAAATCAGCTGCACAAGATTTTGGCATCAGTGCGAATAATATTTTTGCATTCTGGGATTGGGTCGGCGGTCGATATTCAGTCTGGTCAGCTGTTGGCTTGCCAATTGCTTTGACTATCGGCATGGATAATTTCGAAAAATTTTTAAGTGGTGCGCATCAAATGGATCAGCATTTTTATACGGCAGATTTTGTGCACAATATGCCAGTGCTGATGGCGCTAATTGGCATTTGGAATATTAATTTTAATAACTACACTACTTTAGCTATTAAACCTTATGCAGATGGCTTGCAATTATTGCCGGCATATTTGCAACAATTAGAAATGGAGAGTAATGGTAAATCTGCTGCCAATAATGGTGAATTTGTTAATTATCATACTGCGCCAGTAATCTGGGGTGGAGTTGGCTGTAATGGTCAGCATGCTTATATGCAGTTGTTACATCAAGGCACACAAGTAGTGCCAGTAGACTTTTTAGTTGCCAAAAGCAGTGTCCATGGTTCGTCAGAACTGCATAACTTGTTAGTGGCCAGTTGTTTGGGGCAGAGCCAAGCGCTGATGGCCGGACAAACAGATGACAAACATTACAAACAATGTGAGGGTAATAAGCCTAGTACTACTTTGATGTTTGATAAATTAACTCCAGCAGCAATTGGTAGTTTGATTGCGTTGTATGAACACAAAGTATTTGTGCAAGGTGTGGTTTGGCAAATTCAATCATTTGACCAATGGGGTGTGCAATTAGGCAAGGAATTAATCAAAGATATTTTACAGTTAATGGACAGTAAGCAGTGGGAAAATATTGATAGCTCAACCGCAGGCTTGCTTAGTTATTTCTTTGAGTCTAATACGATCTTAGGCAAATAATTATTCGGTAATTTTGGATCTAAGCTTAAAGCAAGTTCAAAATGTTTTTGACTTGCAGGTTGATCGCCGGTGTTATTTAAGAACGTTGCATATAACGCATGCAAAATCGCGTCAGTAGGAAACTGTTGTATAGCCTTTTCGAAGTACGCACTCATCTCTTGGTTTTTATTAATTTGCGGCGCTAGGGTCAGCATTTGCTGCAAGGCAATATAGTGGTTTGGTTGCTTGCAGACTACATATGCTAGATCGCCCCAGGCGTAAGCGAGTTGTTGATGTTTAATCTTATCGGCAGCTTGGTGTAAATGAAAGTCTTGTGCGGCTGTGGTTGTTAAGCTCTTTGCTTGGGCAGCAAGTCCAAACAAGCCAACGACTAGAAAAATTGTTAGTAACGTAATATTCTTATGCATTTTCTAAGCGTGACATATATGTTAGTTAATTGCAAATATTGAGTTAGCCGATCTTCTTTCTTGACTTTGTTAGCTGTTAATTAGAAAATGCACAGATGAAAGTCTGTGTACCCAGAACGAGGAGCAGTTGTGGCGATCAACTATCTGATGAATCTCATTAGACCAGCGCCCTACCAACCGCAAATTACCAATAAGGCAGATATTGATCGAGCTTATAAGTATTGGCGGATTAGAATATTTTATTCCATTTACGTGGGCTACGTGTTTTTCTATTTTACACGTAAGAGCTTCACGTTTGTTATGCCTGAGATGGTTAGTGATTTAAATTTCACATACAGCCAATTGGGCATTCTTAGTACTATATTATATATAACTTATGGCATAAGTAAGTTTGCCAGCGGAGTTCTTTCAGATAATTCCAATCCTCGCTACTTCATGGCCATAGGTTTAATTTTAACGGGTATTTTTAATATTCTATTTGGTTTGTCTAGCTCGATATTTTGGTTAGCAGTGTTATGTGGCTTAAACGGTATCTTTCAGGGCTGGGGTTGGCCACCGATTACTAAGCAATTAACTTATTGGTACAGTAAAAAAGAGCGTGGTACTTGGTGGAGTGTATGTAGTACTTCTCACAACGTGGGCGGAGGACTAATTCCGATTATAGTTGCGTATGCCGTGATTCATAATTTTACCGATATCTCCGGTTGGCGCTATGCCATGATGTTACCGGGAGTAATGTGCATTGGTGCTGGCTTATTTTTAATCAACCGCTTACGCGATGTGCCGCAATCTTTAGGTTTGCCACCGATAGAATTATACCGTGGTGAAAAAGAAGAGTCGCGGCAATATACCAAAGATAGCGAAGCCGTAAGTCTTACCGCCAAGCAACTTTTGTTTGATAAAGTTTTAAATAATAAATTCGTCTGGGTAATGGCGTTTAGTTATTTCTTTGTCTATATCGTAAGAACTGCAGTGAACGATTGGACCATACCGTATTTAGTAGAACTAGGCTACGATCGAGTGTTAGCCGGCGCCAGTATAATGTGGTTTGAAATAGGCGGCTTTATTGGCATGCTGATTGCTGGTTGGTGCTCAGATATGTTCTTCCAAGGCCGCCGTGTGCCATTTATGGCCATGTGTGCGCTAGGTATGGCTGCGACTTTGTATTGCTTTGCAGATTTGCCGATTAATAACGGGCATAGCATCAGATACTGTTACAGTTTAATGGCGTGCATTGGCTTTTTTGTCTTTGGTCCACAAATGCTCATAGGTTTAGCTGCGGCTGAATATGTTGATAAGAAAGCTGCTTGTACCGCGAATGGCTTCGTCAGCTGTTGGGCTTATGCTGGCGCAGCAGCAACTGGTTATCCGTTAGGGCTAGTGATTGATATTTCTTGGAACTGGTATTATTGGATCCTAGTAATTTGCAGCGTGATTACGTTTATGATCCTATTGCCATTAACGTTTAAAGGTGCACAGCAGTCTCCAACCGCGCACCCATCGTGGTCTGAGGCATGAGTTCTAAACTTATATCATGAGTTCTAAATTATATTTAGACTCAAACAACCATAGACAATATAGAGCGGATATAGATGGCATGCGTGCTATTGCTGTCATGGCCGTAGTTATATTTCATATGTTCCCTGACCTTTTGCGCGGAGGTTTTATTGGGGTTGATATTTTCTTTATAATCTCTGGTTATTTGATTTCTTCAATAATACTACAAGATCTAAATAATTCTACATTCAAGTTTTCTGATTTCTACATACGTAGAATAAAAAGGATTTTTCCAGCGCTATTTGTAATATTTATTTTTATAATATTGATTGGTTATTTTATTCTCTTGCCGTATGAGTTTGTTGCACTTGGAAAAAACATACGTTTTGCAACCATATTTATGGCAAATATTTTTAATTATAGAGATATTAATTATTTTGATACTAATGCAAACTTCAAGCCTCTTTTGCACTTGTGGTCGTTAAGCGTAGAAGAGCAGTTTTATATCTTATTCCCGCTCTTTATGTTTGTTGTATATAGGCTTAGGAATTTCATGTTACCTTTGATAATTATGGCAATTTTATTATCCTTTGCGGCTAATATTTTTTACGTTAACAAACAAGCTAGTGTGAGCTTCTACTATCTTGCAACAAGGGCTTGGGAATTGCTGTTAGGAACATTGCTTGCTTACCTTACTTTAAAGCCTATGAAGTATCAAGCTAATAGAAATTATATATCGATAGTTGGCATTACTTGCATATTAATTGCCGCTGTAACTTTTGAAACCAAGAGCAGATTTCCTGGATGGTTAGCATTAATTCCTACTTTAGGTACATGTTGTTTGATTTATGCACAAAGCTCTTGGTTTAACCGCAAGATTTTATCTAATTCAATGTTGGTAAGTATTGGACTTATCAGCTATCCGTTATATCTATGGCATTGGCCACTTATATCATTTGCCCGCATTATGCAAGGCGGGGAGGTGCAAGTAAGTAGTAGAGTTATAATTATACTAGTATCGCTGACGCTTGCCGCCGCCACCACTTATTTGATAGAAAGACCGATTAGAAAGTTAGGACCAAAAATTTTCTATTTGTTGGTATTTTTAATGTTTATCATTGGTGGTGTTGCTGTAAAAATCAAAAATGGTAACCTTCATCCAAGAAGCATAAACCTTGACCACAAAATATCGCAAATAAATTTTGCAATTAATGATTGGGGGCATAGCAACGAAACATTTGAGGAGGTAGGGACTAAAGATTTTCCTATTAGAGCATATGGAAAAGGTAAAGATAAAATCGTATTCTTTGGTGATAGCAATGCCGAGCAATATTGGCCACGTATCCAAAAACTCATGCAAGAGAGTTCACAAAAATATAATAAGTACACTACAGTTTTTGCATCATGGGCATCTACTTTGCCAGTGCCAAAAGTTGAGTCATATAATGATATTAACCAGAGTATTTTTGTTAATAAAGCCGTAGAATACATTCAAAGCCCGGAAGTTAAAACTGTGGTATTTGCTGCTGCATGGGTTGGTTATTCAAGCTTAAAAGATAAAGGCCTGATAGAATTTGAAAATTTATTAGCAAAGTTAAGACAGCAAGAGAAAAAAGTATATATAATTTTAAATATCCCAATGAATGAAAATCAAGATCCAAAGAAGATGTTTAAACGGCATTTATTTTCTCAGTGGGAATTTGTTACTGACTTAAGAATAGATAGCACTAGATGGCTTGCGCAAGCAGAAGATCTAAGAGAAAATTTAAAACGTATTGCTAATTCGACGGGTACGATTATTATCGATCCGGTGGATTATTTATGTACAAATAATCAATGCTTAGTTCTAAGGGGTGATGGAGTTTATTGTTATAAGGATATTGGCCATTTAAGTGCTACTTATGTAAGAGATAATATAACTTTTGTCGATCAAATTTTAGAATAGTCATCTATAAGATCAAAAAATCTCAACGCTTATTAATTGCCACAAACTTACGCTGCTCATACCCAGTATATAACTGCCGTGGCCGCGTTATACGTAACGGCGGGGTATTAAGCATCTCTTTCCAATTGGCCACCCAGCCGACGGTTCTGGCTAGAGCAAACACTACGGTATACATGCTCTTAGGGATTTTTAATGCGCGTAACACAATCCCAGAATAAAAATCTACGTTTGGATACAGCTTTTTCTCTAAGAAATACGGATCTTGTAAGGCGATTTCTTCTAGTTTCAGCGCTAGTTTGAATAATGGATCGTCTAATAGTTTAAGATGGGTTAATACTTCGTAACAGGTTTTGCGCATTACCTTGGCACGTGGATCAAAATTTTTATACACTCTATGCCCAAAACCCATGAGCCTAAACGTGTCGTTTTTGTCTTTAGCGCGGGCGATATATTTGGGAATATTTTCTTCACTGCCAATCTCTTCTAGCATGTTTAATACTGCTTCGTTAGCTCCGCCATGTGCTGGTCCCCACAGCGCAGCAATACCGGCGGCGATACATGCAAATGGATTTGCTGCTGAAGAACCGGCGGTACGTACTGTAGAGGTCGAAGCATTTTGTTCATGATCAGCATGTAAAATAAAGATCTGATCCATGGCGCGCACTAATACAGGATCCGGACGTTCTTCGATATCGGCAGGCACAGAGAACATCATATGCAAAAAGTTTTCGGCATAACCCATGAAATTTTTTGGATAGACAAATGGTTGCCCAATTGAATATTTATATGCCATCGCGGCTAGCGTTGGCATTTTAGCAATAAGTCGTAATGCTGCTATACGTCGATGTTCTGGAATATTTATATTCAGTGAATCATGATAAAACGCAGACAGAGCACCTACCACGCCACACATGATAGCCATGGGATGCGAGGTACGCGGAAAGCCGTAGAAAAAATCGCGTAATTGTTCATGCACTAAAGTATGCTGTTTGATCTCACTAGTAAATTCTTCTTTTTGTTGTTTAGTTGGTAACTCACTATTTAATAATAAATAACAAACTTCTAAATAATCAGAACTCTCGACTAATTCAGTAATTGGATATCCACGATGTAATAAAATACCTTGATCGCCATCGATATAGGTAATTTTAGATTCACAGGCCGCGGTCGACATAAAGCCTGGATCAAACGTAAACATGCCATGTTGTGCTAGTTGTTGGATATCAATAACTGGTTGACCAATGGTGCCATACTTTATTGGTAGCTCAATTAGTCCTAGGCCAGGGATATTTAGAGTTGCCTTTTCGTCTGCCATTAAGATTCCTCAATAAACGCTAATTAAAACATCCAGTATGCAGATACATGGGTATATGAATAAATATACACGATCTCTGGATAGATTAACTGCCGACATTAAAGAAATCTTTAATGCGCCAGATATTTCACACGATACTAAAGCTATCTGCTTGGTACTGGCTGCTAGTATGGCCAATGATGAGTTTCTGGAATTTATTACCCCACTAACTGCACTAGAGGGTGTTAAAGCAAAATTAACCGAAGTTAGCGGCTTACGAGCCAAGTATGGCGATATGGTGCGCGATTTTATAATCTTGCATACGCTGCAAGCATGCCAGCAAGAAATTAGTAGCACTGAACTACATGCATATATTAATAACAATGGTCAAGACGTAGCGAAAATTGCACAAGACTTACCACCAGCGCTGAGCAGCGAAATCTTGTCGGCGTTGCAAGTTTCGCAACTTGATAACACTGAAGGATTTACTGCCGCCACGCAACAAGCAACTGCATTTTTAGTAGCAAAACTATCTTTAAATAGCACTGACCACTTAAACGCAGTAACCGATACGTTTGTGCATTGCCGCGCTAGAGCAACGCCGGTGTTGGCTTATTATGCCACTATTTATGCTATTGAAAATATTTTAGCAAGTAATGGCTTGTCCGGAAATGAAGCAATTTTATATAGTAAAAAGATTGCCAAACAAGCGTTAGATAAATTTATTCAGCTTGAAAATAACAAACAAATTTTGCATGTTTACAAAAAATCTGCCAATCATAGTAGTTAACTCTTTAACTTTTGTTGTGTCCCCAAGTTTTCTTGCTTAAAAATTAGGCGCATGCTAAATTAACTACAAGTTAACTATATTTCTCCGCAAACTTAAGGATAAGTCAGTGCGCGCAAGACCTGTAAACTTAAACCTGTTTACGATTGCATTTCCTGTAACTGCTATTGTTTCTATTTTGCACAGAATGTCAGGAATAGTGCTATTTTTATTAATTCCTTTGTTTTTAGGTTTCCTACATAATTCTTTAATAATGCCAGAATTTTTTTTAAATATGCAAGCTGCATTGATAAACTCTGTATTTAATAAATTAATCCTTTGGCTTGGATTTTCAGCATTAATATATCACTTACTAGCTGGTATGCGCCATGTGTTTATGGAACTTGGTTGTGGTGAGTCTAAAAATGCTGCACGAGTTAGTGCATTTGTCGTAATAATTTGTGCTGTAGTTGTAAGCTTATTGTTTGGCTGGTATTTATGCTAATTACTTCTGGATTTAAAAATTGGTTGCTGCAACGTATTAGCGCCGTTATATTGGCCGCGTATGTTTTATTTTTAGCTGGATTTTGGTTTACGCAACCAGTAGTTAATTATGCCGCTTGGTATAAATTATTCTCCTGTGAATTAATGAAATTCGCAACATTATTCGTGCTATTAGCTTTAGTCATACATTCTTGGCTTGGCATTTGGATCGTGACAACTGATTATCTAAAATCCGCAAGTATCAGGCTATGTGTACAAACTGCAGTATATATAGTATTGCTGTTTTATTTAGTTTGGGGAGTGCAAATTTTATGGGGCTAATTAGTTTATGAGTATAGTTACTCGTAGTTTTGATGTGGTAATTGTTGGCGCCGGTGGTGCGGGCATGCGTGCAGCATTACAATTAGCTTCAAAAAATAAAAAAGTTGCTTTAGTCTCAAAAGTATTTCCCACGCGTTCGCATACGGTATCTGCACAAGGTGGTATTACTGCGGCATTAGGTAACGTTGACGAAGATAACTGGCATTGGCATATGTTTGATACTATCAAGGGCTCAGATTATCTTGGCGATCAAGATAGCATAGAATTTATGTGTAAAATGGGGCCAGAAGTTGTTTATGAATTAGAACACATGGGCCTACCGTTTTCGCGTTTAGATAACGGTAAAATATATCAGCGTGCCTTTGGCGGTCAATCGAAAAACTTTGGCAAGGGTGGCCAGGCTATTCGAACTTCCGCAGCTGCAGATCGTACTGGACATGCTTTATTACATACTTTGTATCAAAAGAATTTGGAAGCTGAAACGGATGTGTATAGTGAATGGTTTGCGCTGGATTTAGTTAAAGCAGATGATGGCAGCATTGCTGGTGTTGTAGCTTTATGCATGGAAACTGGCGAATTATTGTATTTACGTGCCCCGGCGGTGATTATAGCTACCGGTGGCGCTGGGCAAATTTATCAATCGACTACTAATGCTTTTATAAATACTGGTGATGGCTTAGGTATGGCTTTACGTGCTGGCTTACCATTACAAGATATGGAAATGTGGCAATTTCATCCTACGGGCCTAGCTGGCGCTGGCGTACTAATTAGTGAAGGTTGTAGAGGTGAAGGTGGCTATTTAGTTAATAAAAATGGTGAGCGCTTTATGGAACGCTATGCACCGCACGCCAAAGATTTAGCTTCGCGGGATGTAGTTGCGCGATCGATTGCGCTAGAAATCCGTAATGGTAATGGCATTGGCGCACCAAACCCGTATGTATTATTAAAATTAGATCATTTGGGTGCAGATGTAATTAAAACTCGTTTGCCGGGAATTCGTGAACTATCCATGACGTTTGCCAATGTTGATCCAGTAATTGATGCAATTCCAGTTGTGCCAACTTGTCACTATATGATGGGTGGAATTCCTACAAATAAAAACAGTCAAGTATTAACTATAGATAATAACGGCCAAGAGCAAATTATACTAGGTTTGTATGCTGTAGGTGAATGTGCCTGCGTGTCGGTACATGGTGCCAATCGTTTAGGCGGTAATTCGTTATTAGATTTGGTAGTATTTGGGCGTGCTGCTGGCGACCATTTAGCTGATCAATTAAATGCTGGATTACAAATAGGCGCTGTATCGGATGCACAAATTAATAATGCCGCCGCTAGATATAATACTTGGAATACGCGTAAGGGCAAATATTCAGTAGCTGAATTACGCAGGGATTTAAAACAAGTAATGCAATCAGATTTTGGCGTATTTCGTACTGGTGCGGTAATGCAAAAAGGTGTGGAAAAATTAAAAGCACTACGCGAGCGTTTAAAAGATGTCGCTTTAACAGATACTAGTAATACGTTTAACACTGCTAGAATTGAAGCGCTGGAATTAGATAATCTTATGGGGGTGGCATTGGGTACGGCGTTAAGTGCCTTAGCGCGTACTGAAAGTCGCGGTGCACATGCGCGTGAAGATTTTCCTAGTCGTAATGATCAAGAATGGATCAAACATACTTTAGTATTTGATAATGATCAAATAAAGTATCGTCCAGTAAATATGTCACCTACTACAGTTGCCGCATTCCCTCCTATAGAGAGAACGTATTAATTATGAAATTTTCTATATATCGATATAATCCCGAAACTAATAGTAAACCAATCATGCGCGATTACGAACTAGATATTAAGCAATGTGACGGCGTTATGTTATTGGATGCTTTAATCGCCTTAAAAGATACGCAAGACGAAAGTTTGGCGTTTAGGCGCTCTTGTGGTGAGGGTGTATGTGGTTCAGATGCGATGAATATTAATGGTAAAAATGGTTTAGCTTGTATTACGCCGTTAAGCTTGTTAGCAGATAAACCAGTAGTATTAAGACCGTTGCCAGGTATGCCGGTAATTCGCGATTTAATTGTAGATTTAACTAATTTTTTTAAACAATATGCACGTGTTAAACCATTTTTAAAGAACGCAGGCCCCGTACCGGCAGTGGAGCGCTTGCAAACTCCAGAACAGCGCGCCTTGCTGGATGGTTTATATGAATGTATTTTATGTGGTTGTTGTTCGAGTGCTTGCCCCTCATTTTGGTGGAATCCAGATAAATTTTTGGGCCCGGCTGCAGCGTTACAGGCAGCCAGATTTATTGAAGATAGTCGCGACGATGATACTAAGCAACGCTTATCTGAATTAGATGATGCATATAGTATCTTTAGATGCCGGACCATCATGAGTTGTGCCGATGTTTGTCCGAAGGGCTTAAATCCAAGCGAAGCTATAGCTGATATAAGACGTAAGATGCTCAAAGATGGAGTGTAAATGTCAAACGAAATGCAGTCACTTTGGAATTCTTCATGGCTGGATAGCGGCAACCAAAGCTATTTAGACTGTCAGTATGAAGAATTCCTAAAAAATCCAGAAACACTTTCTATGGAGTGGCGTGATTATTTTAGTCAATTAATCGCAGACGCGCCTGGAGTAGCGGACATCTCGCATGCTGCTATAAAAGAATTATTTAAATCTTTAAGCTATCAGGCAAGAAGTACCGCGGCTAAAAATAATCCTTTAGAAAAAGTGCTATTCGCATATCGATTATTGGGACACCAAATAAGCAACATAAACCCTTTAGCTAGCGCACCAGTGCGCCTCGTGCCAGAATTAGAATTAAGTTATTACGGTATAGATGCTACAAAATTAGACATTGCAGATAAACAACAAATCGCAGTTATGCAAAAAATATATTGTGGTACCGCTACTGCCGAATATATGCATATTACCGATTCAGCAGAACGATCTTGGTTGCAAGAAAATATAGAAACGACGTTTAATAGCTTAGTGTTAACAAGCGAAGAGAAAAAACGAGTTTTAGAATTGATTATTGCAGCTGATGGCCTAGAAAAATACTTAGGCGCTAAATATCCTGGAGCAAAAAGATTCGGTTTAGAAGGCTGTGATAGTTTAATTGTTGGTCTAGATAAAATACTTTTTGCTAGTAGTAAGCAAGGTGTCAAAGAGATCGTCATTGCTATGGCTCATCGTGGCCGCTTAAATGTTTTAGTAAATTTACTTGGCAAAGTACCGCGCGAGTTATTTGATCAATTTGAAGACAAGCATAGCGAACAAGTATCGTCAGGCGATGTAAAATATCATCAGGGGTTTGCTAATGATTTACAAACCCCAAGCGGAAATCTACACGTATCACTAGCCTTTAACCCATCGCACTTAGAAATTGTAACCCCAGTGGCTATTGGATCAGTCCGAGCTAGACAAGAACGTAGAAATGATGTGGGACGCGAACAAGTATTTTGTATTGCCATTCATGGTGATGCGGCATTTGCTGGTCAAGGTGTAGTTATGGAAACCTTAAATATGGCTGGCACTCGCGGCTTTAATACCGGTGGCACAATTCATATAATAATTAATAATCAAATTGGTTTTACTATTAGTAATCCTAAAGATGCTAGATCTACCATGTATTGTTCAGATTTAGGCAAAATGTTGTCGGTACCAATTTTTCATGTCAATGCTGATGATCCAGAAGCAGTGTTAGCTGTAGCAAGCCTGGCAGTAGCGTATAAATTGCAATTTAAAAAAGATGTGATTATAGATTTAGTAGGTTATAGGCGAATGGGACATAATGAGGCCGATGAACCAGCAGCCACCCAACCTTTAATGTACAAGCAAATTCGTTTGCATCCGACAGTCAAAGAAATTTATACTAAAAAATTAATCACGGAAAATTTTATCACCCAGCAAGCTGTTGACACCCTAGCTGCAAATTATCGTGAGGCTTTAGATAAGCGTGAAAAGGCGGTAGTTAAGTTTTTAGCTGATGAAGTAGATAGATCTGATGTTGCTGCAGATTGGTCACCTTATGGCGCTAGAGACTGGCGTATCCCAACGTCCACACAATTATCATTAAGTACTATCCAATCATTAGCCACAGCTAGAGATTCTGTGCCAGCAAGTTTTGTGTTGCATCCACGCGTACAAAAAATAGTTGAAGATCGCATTAAAATGACACAAGGTGAGATTGCGATTGATTGGGGTTATGCTGAGACTTTAGCTTATGCTACGTTATTAAATGAAAATTATGGCGTAAGGTTATCCGGCCAGGATTGTGGTCGTGGCACATTTTTTCATCGACACGTTGAATGGCATGATCAAAACAACGGTGAAGTATATGTTTCTCTCACAAATATCTCTGATAAACAGGCTCAATTTAGTATTGTGGATTCGTTATTATCAGAGGTTGCAGTCTTGGGCTTTGAGTATGGTTATTCTTCAGGTGAACCTAGAACTTTAACTCTTTGGGAAGCACAGTTTGGCGATTTTGCTAACGGCGCACAAGTTGTAATTGATCAATTCATCAGCTCCGGAGAACAAAAATGGGGACGCTTAAGTGGTTTAGTAATGTTATTGCCGCATGGTTATGAGGGCCAAGGACCAGAGCATTCTTCTGCGCGTTTAGAGCGCTATTTACAACTTTGTGCGCAACATAATATCCAAGTATGTATGCCTAGTACTCCAGCACAGATGTATCATTTACTGCGCCGACAAATGCTACGGCCGATGCGTAAGCCATTGATTGTCATTACGCCTAAAAGTTTATTGCGCCATAAATCTGCAGTTTCCAGTCTCACAGAATTAGCTGATGGCATGTTTCATGTGTTGGTAACAGATGCAAGTGTTACGTCAGAAAATGTCACAAGAATTATATTATGTAGCGGCAAAATATATTATGAGCTTGATGCAGCTAGAATAAAACTGCAAAAAAATACTATAGCTGTAATTCGGGTGGAGCAGTTATATCCATTTCCAGAACAAGAACTAAGCGCTGAACTTAAAAAATATGCTAACGCCAAAGAAATAGTCTGGTGCCAAGAGGAGCCAAAAAATCAAGGTGCTTGGTACAGTACTCAACATCATCTGCAGGCTAGCTTAGCTGCAGGACAACAATTGATTTACGCTGGTCGTGGCGACAGTGCAGCGCCGGCAGTTGGTTATTTCCATTTGCATGAACAACAACAAGAATTTTTAGTACAAGAGGCCATGGGCGAAGCTATGGCGAAAATATAGGGTGTAAATATTATGTCATTAGAAATTAAAGTTCCAGTATTACCAGAATCAGTTGCTGATGCTACAGTTGCAACTTGGCATAAAAAACCTGGTGACATGGTGCGCAGAGATGAAAATCTAGTTGATATCGAGACTGATAAAGTAATTTTAGAAGTAGTGGCTCCTACCGATGGCACGATAGAAAAAATTATTAAAGACGTAGGTTCTACGGTAACTTCACAAGAATTAATTGCAACTTTTACTAGTCAAGAAATAGCTGTTGAAAAAACGGTTGAAAAAACTGCTGAAAAACCAGTTGCTGAAACAGTGAATACGGTCTTGTCACCAACTGTCAGAAGAGCCGTGCACGAAAATGATCTTGATCCTGCAACAATCAAGGGCACCGGTAAAGATGGTAGGATTACTAAACAAGATTTACCTAGTGGCAGTACGCTGCCTAGCAGTATAGCTGGTGAACGTATTGAAAAACGTGTGCCAATGACTAGATTACGCGCTAAAATTGCCGAACGATTATTATCCGCGCAACATAATGCTGCTATTTTGACAACTTTTAATGAAATAAATATGCAACCAGTAATAACGTTACGTGCTAAATATAAAGAAGATTTTGAACAAAAATATGGTGTACGTTTAGGTTTTATGTCGTTTTTTGTGACCGCAGTAGTTGCCGCGCTCAAACGTTTTCCTGCGGTAAATGCATCTATAGATAACAATGATATAGTTTACCATGGTTATTTTGACATCGGCATTGCAGTATCATCGCCACGTGGCTTAGTAGTCCCTATCTTGCGTGATGCAGATAAATTAACTATGGCAGAAATAGAGCGGCAGATTAAGAATTTTGGTCAATTGGCACAAGAGGGAAAATTATCGGTCGAAGATATGACAGGCGGCACATTCACCGTTACTAATGGCGGAGTATTTGGTTCGCTTATGGCCACGCCAATTCTGAATCCTCCGCAAAGCGGAATTTTAGGGATGCACAAAATCGAAGAGCGACCAATTGTCGAGAATAAAGAAATTGTAATCCGACCGATGATGTACGTAGCTTTATCTTATGACCATAGAATTATTGATGGTGCTGAATCAGTGCAATTTTTAGTGACAGTTAAAGAGTTACTCGAAGAACCAGCGAGATTATTATTAAGTATATAGGGATTAACATATTATGAATTTACATGAATTTCAGGCCAAACAATTATTTACTGAATATAATTTACCGGTGCCACGAGGTATCGTGGTGCGTTCAGTGGATGAGGCAATAGCTGCGGCTGGGCATTTGCAGGTGCAAAAAATGGTGGTAAAGGCGCAAGTACATGCTGGCGGACGGGGTAAAGCCGGAGGTGTAAAACTTGTAGATAACAAAAATGATTTAATTAAAGCCTCGCAAGCAATGTTACATACTAATCTTGTGACTCATCAAACTACAGTGCAAGGTCAACCGGTACATGTTTTATTACTTGAAGAAACTTGTGATTATATTCAAGAATTATATTTAGGCGCAGTAATTGATCGAGCTTCGCGCCGGGTAGTTATTATGGCTTCCACTGAAGGTGGCATGGATATCGAAGAAGTGGTAACTATAAATCCAGAAAAAATCTTAAAAATGCCAATTGATCCGTTGCTAGGGGTAATGCCATATCAATGTCGAGAATTAGCCTATAGTTTAGGCTTAAAAGATAAACAAGTTGCACAATTTAGTAAGATAATGATTAATCTAGGCAAGTTATTTATTGATAAAGATCTAAGTCTAGTCGAAATTAATCCATTAGTAATTACCAAAAATGGAGATTTAGTTTGTCTAGATGCGAAAATAAATATTGACGATAATGCTTTATATCGACAATCAGAGTTACGCACCATGTGGGATCCTACGCAAGAAGATGCCCGCGAAATCAAAGCTAAAGAATGGGGTTTGAGTTACATATCACTGGATGGCAATATTGGTTGTATGGTAAACGGTGCTGGTTTAGCTATGGCAACTATGGATTTAATCAAACTCTCTGGTGGCGATCCAGCTAATTTTTTAGATGTAGGTGGTAGTGCTACCCAAGAGCGAGTTACAGAAGCGTTCAAGATTATTTTATCGGATGATAAAGTTAAGGCTGTATTGGTAAATATTTTTGGTGGCATAGTTAGATGTGATTTAATTGCGGCTGGTATTATTGCTGCGGTTTCTGAAGTAGGAATTAAAGTACCGGTAGTTGTACGTTTAGAGGGTAATCACGCGACTGATGGTGCTGAGTTATTAAGTAAAAGTAGTTTAAATATAATTGCTGCTAAATCATGGCAGGATGCTGCTGAACAGGTGGTAAATGCCGTAGGAGATGCAAAATGAGTGTATTAGTGGATAAAAATACCAAAGTTATTTGCCAAGGATTTACTGGTCAGCAAGGTACATTTCATTCGCAACAAGCGATTGAATATGGTACTAAGATGGTAGGTGGAGTTACACCGGGCAAAGGCGGACAAAAACATCTTAATCTACCGGTATTTGATACTGTAAAACAAGCAGTAGAAGAAACTGAAGCAGATGCGAGTGTGATTTACGTACCAGCTGCGTTTTGCAAAGATTCAATTATAGAAGCTATAGAAGCCGGGATAAAATTAGTAGTTTGTATTACCGAAGGCATTCCGACTTTAGATATGTTGGAGATTAAATATTTTTTACGCAATAAAACTGCGCGTTTAATTGGCCCTAATTGCCCAGGAATTATTACACCTGGCGAATGTAAAATTGGTATTATGCCTGGCAACATACACTTACCTGGTAGAGTAGGTATAGTATCTCGTTCTGGCACGCTAACCTACGAGGCAGTTAAGCAGACTACAGATCTGGGCTTAGGACAAAGTACTTGTATTGGGATTGGCGGCGATCCAATTAGTGGTATGACTTTTATTGACGTATTAAATATGTTTCAAGCAGATCCTCGTACCGAGGGGATAATACTAGTTGGTGAAATTGGCGGCAGTGCGGAAGAAGAAGCTGCAGAATATATAAGTAATAATGTAAACAAACCAGTAGTAGCCTATATAGCTGGGGTAACCGCACCAGCTGGCAAACGTATGGGACATGCCGGTGCGATTATCTCAGGTGGTAAAGGCACAGCAGCAGATAAATTTGCGGCGTTAAATGCTGCTGGAGTTAATACGGTAAAATCTCCGACTGACTTAGGCAAAGTCATGGCGAAGATTTTAGGTTAATTACCGCAATGCTAACTTGGGTGTGCATAATTTATTAACACACACAGGTAGATCATCGGGACATTTAGTACAGCTATCGCCTGCAGTAAACGGCAGATCTTTTTGTGGCCAAGGATCTTTTCTAGTATTTTTACCATAACACCAGAAAGAGTCTTTTTGTTTTGCCGGTGCATTCGGGCCACGTATACCAGTTGAGACGCATGCGATGGTACGTTGTTGATCATCTATAAATTTTGGATAATACTGCCAGGACCAATTACAATTAATTTTTGGTGGGATTGGAGTTTTAAAACAGGAAGCATAGTTATTAAATTCCGTAGTGCTACATTTTGCTAGGTCAAAGCATCTTGCTTGTTTGTTTCTAAATGCAAAAATACCTGCAACATCATTCGCGCTCTTACAAGTATCATGGTACAAAGCTATATAGCCTTTATCTTTAAAGGCTTTAAACTCAGGCTCATTCAATAAGCTCCAGCCGTTAAATGCTATAGCGCCACCAGAATTATCTGCTTTATATTTAAGCAAAGCTGTTTCTAATGCATTGTCCCAAGACATTATGGGCATGCCGGCTGCATGCACGCTATCATCGCGCCTAGCTTTATTTAATTGATTGATGATATCTCGTTTTTCGCCGTCAGGAATGTTGCTGCTAGCTGCAACAGCTTGTATGCCACAGAGGCTGAGCAACAGTGTTCTAATATTCATTTGACTTCTCCCAAGTTGTTATTATACTAACTGAGCTTAGTTGAGTTTTAACGAACTAGACTCGGCGTGAGCTACAGTTTATTCGCGGGGTTATTGCTCTTATCATTGTCAATATAAAGAATCCGTGCTATCTTTATATTGTCAATATAAAGAACCGGGACTGTATGGATAAGCAGCTATTACGACAGGTAATAATTGACCAAAAAAATGAGCCTGTGCCAGTAAATTTGATTAAACGTTGGCAATATGGACAAATCGTGCCGTTATTGGCCAATAAACAGGTCATTGTCATCAGTGGCGTAAGGCGTAGTGGTAAATCAATCTTGTTGCATATGTTGCGCACTAACTGTCAACAAGCTGAGAATTACATAAATTTTGATGATGATAGATTAGTGCAATTTACCCTCGCTGATTTTGATATGTTGCTTGATACGTTTATAGAGTTATATGGAGTACAGACCACTTTCTATTTTGATGAAATTCAAAATATACTTGGTTGGGAGAGATTTGTACGTAGATTGCATAATATGGAGTGTAAAGTATTTGTCACAGGATCAAATGCTAAATTGCTCAGCGCTGAATTAGGCACGCATCTTACAGGTAGACATATCGCTATCAAATTATTTCCTTACTCATTCAACGAATTTGTTACATATAGAGACCCTGATTTTAACTTTTCGGCAATATTTACTTCAACGCAGAGAGCCTTGTTAAAGAAATATTTTGCTGAATTTAAAATTTTTGGCGGGCTACCAGAATATCTATTAAATAGGCAAAAACAATATCTACATGGTTTATATGAAAGTATTTTATATAAAGACATTTTGGTGCGCAATAAAATTACGATGGAAAAGCCGATAAAAGAACTAGTATTTTACCTGGCCAGTAATAATTGTAAAGAATTTACTTATAATTCTTTACGTAAACTAATCGGTGTAGCGAGTGCTAATACCGTTGCAGAGTATTGCCATTATTTAGAAAATAGTTTTTTATGTTTTTCATTGAATAGATTTTCATATTCAGTAAAAGAGCAAATTAGTTATGCGAGAAAAATATACTTTATTGATCAAGCTTTAGTTGAAGCTGTAGGCTTTAAATTTACAGAAGACTTTGGTCGGCTGCTAGAAAATATAGTATTTCTAGAACTAACACGAAGAGATAAAGACATTTATTTCCACAAAGCTAAACAAGAATGTGATTTTTTGATTCGTAATGGATATAAAATTGTGACTGCGATCCAAGTTTGTGCTACTTTAAAAAACCCAGCTACCAGAGAGAGGGAAATTAATGGCTTGTTAGAGGCGATGTTAGTTCACGGTTTAGAAAATGGGGTAATTATTACTGAAGATGAAGTTGATACATTGGAGATTACGCACCAAACTAAACAGTACCAAATATCGGTTATCCCATGCTGGGAGTGGGTATTGGCCCAAGATTCTGATATATTACAATAATAATTAAATTAATTGGTGTATAGCGATGAATTTCCCTGGCGAATTTACTTTAAAGGTCTTTGGTACAGTTGAAGCTAATCTAGAGGCTATTATTGTGCCGGTAATTCGTAAAAATAATGTAGATATAGAAAGATTGCGTATGTCAGCGCGCGTTAGCAGTGGCGGCAAGTATACGGCATTTACGGCTAGTTTTTGGGTGGATAGCCAGGAGCAACTGGATAGCATTTACCGTGAGTTATCATCTAATCCACAAATAATAATGGTCTTATAAACAGCTTCTCTTAATTTAGAAGCTGTTTAATCCAGTTCACAATTTGTTGTGCTACAACTTTTGAATGTAGCAGACCTAAGTGTGATTCAAATGGTAGTACTAATTGTTGTGTAGCTGGGGTGTCTGCTAATAACTCAGATTGCCAGGGAAAGACTATATTATCGAGCTGCGTAGCGATTTGATAATATTTTTTTTGTGAGTGGCTAATTTTTTCGCGTAGTTGTTTGGTAAATTCAGCATCTGGATTCATTTGTTTGGCATTGGCACCAGGTGCGGTAACTGAAATTTTGGTACCATGAAATGGCGTAGCAATTGATATTATAGTTTGCACTAGATTGTCAGCATCTAAAAACTCACTGTAATAACTAGATACCAATCCCCCCATAGAATGGCTAATCAGTATAATATTTTTACAGTCAGTTTCTTGTTTAATTAAATTTATTTTATTAGTTAAACTATTAGCAGCTATTTGCTCAATTGGTGCGTAAGTCGGGGATAGATTTACTGTAAATATTGGGCATGGTAGGCTGGTTAATTGTTTGCGTAGCCACCACCAGTCAGTTTTGTCACGGCCGTAACCGTGGACTAGTAATATAACCGTTGGCTTGGTATTGCTCAGTAAACAATCCATATTGTTGGGTTGATCTTTAAATTTATTAAAGAATAAATAAAATTTACCGCACATGTAAAAAAACTCTAAGCAGCAATTGCGTATATAGATCCACCATGGTGTTGGCGAGTAATGCTCAGGATCTTGTAGTTGGCCTAAATTATGTTCTATGTACAAGTAACCAAACAGAATAAGATGATTAATAATTAAAAAAGCTAATACTAGATAAAATATTATGTGGGTTATTGTAAGTAACAGATGCAGCATCCTGGCTTAATGCGCTTGCTGCGCGGCAGCTTCTTCTGGAGTTTGCGCATTGATGCTTAAAGCGTGGATATCAGTACCCATGGCATCGCCTAATGCCAGATATATCATCCTATGGCGTTCTATGGCAGATTTATCTTGGAATTGGGTAGAAATTACTTCAATGCTAAAATGCCCGCCACCGCTTTCTATGGCGCCTTGGTGACTAGCATGTAGATGACTGTCGTCAACAATAGTGAGTTTTTTTAGATCCAAAGCTTCTTTTAATCGTTGCTTAATAAGTTTAACGCGCGACGAATTAGCTGCTTCTGTCATTGTGAATTCCCATTTTGCATTTGTGAATGTTTAGCCATATAGATCGATTGTGCAAATATAAATACTATAGTCAGGCCGAGTGTGCCAAATAGCTTGAAGTTAACCCATACCGCGGTATCAAAATTATACACAACGTATAGATTGGCAAACCCCATGCCACAAAAGAATGCGAACCAGGTTAAATTAAGTTGGCGCCAAATTTTGCTCGGTAGTTGCACGCTACTTTCGCCTAAACTTTGCACTAGTGGTTTTTGGCTAAATAGTTGAGAGAATAATAAAGCAATGCTTAGTAACCAGTAAACTGCGGTCGGTTTCCATTTGATAAAAATATCATCTTTAAGTAGCAAAGTGGCCCCGCCTAATACTAGAATACTGAGGAAGGAAATTAGGTTTACGCGATGAATTTTACCGGTGGAGATGCGCAACCAGATTAGTTGTATTAACGAGGCAACTATGGCAACCTGAGTCGCAATCATTAAGTTAAAAAACTTAAAAGAGATGAAGAACAAGGCTATTGGTAGGAAATCCAACAAAATTTTAAACATTATCCTTATCTCTTCCTCGGTAATTTATATATATGTACTTTATTGAAATTTATGCCTTTAATCAATATACTAACCGCTTATTTAGGAAATTTACATGACTGTAACGATAGCCACTAGCAACAAGCAACGCATAGTCTCTGCTATGCGGGTTACTGGGCGCATGCACTTAGGTAACTACCATGGAGCGTTGAAAAACTGGTTACAACTCCAAAACCAATATAATTGTTATTTCTTTGCTGCTGATTGGCATGCTCTAACTACTAGTTACGAGCATCCGGAAGATATTTCACAGCAAAGCTTACTGATGATTCAAGATTGGCTGGCTGCTGGCTTAGATCCAAAAGCCTGTAAAATTTTTATTCAATCTGGTGTCCCAGAACATGCAGAGCTACACTTATTATTGTCGATGCTAACACCACTTGCTTGGTTGGAGAGGGTGCCAACTTATAAAGATCAGCAAGAGAAACTTAAAGAGAAAGATTTGGCTACTTATGGTTTTTTGGGGTATCCATTGTTACAGAGTGCAGATATATTAATTTACAAACCTAATTTTGTCCCAGTGGGAGAAGATCAGGTGGCGCATATCGAGCTGACACGTGAAATTGCGCGGCGCTTTAATTTTCTATATGCAGGTAAAAAAGGTTTACAAGCAATATTACCAGAACCGCAAGTTCTGCTGACTAAAGAATCTAAATTTCCTGGGCTTGACGGGCAAAAAATGTCCAAGTCGTACAATAATACGATTGCTTTAACTGAAGACCCAGCATCAGTAGCAACAAAAATTAAAACCATGCCGACTGATCCAGCACGTGTGCGTCGCAGTGATCCTGGTACGCCAGAGAAATGTCCAGTCTGGAATTTGCATAAAATTTATTCGAATGATCAAGTGCAACAATGGGTAAGTACTGGTTGTCGTTCAGCTGGGATAGGTTGTCTAGAATGTAAAGGGCCATTAATTGATAGTATAGTCGCAGAACAAAAACCGATTATTGAGCGTGCTAAAGAATTTGCGGATCCAGGCTTAGTTCGTGGCATAATACAAAAATCAACTGAGGACGCGCGAGCCGTGGCACAACAAACTTTAACCGAAGTACGAACCGTCATGGGAATTGCATAACAATGGATGTAGTTGATTTGCCAGAAGATCTGTATATCCCGCCCAATGCGATGCAGGTTATTTTAGAGATTTTCGAAGGACCTTTAGATTTATTATTGTATTTAATTAAAAAACATAATTTAGATATTCTAGAAATTTCTGTATCGCGAGTTACACATCAATATATCGAATATATTGATGTTATGCAGTATATGCAATTAGAATTAGTAGCAGATTATCTAGAAATGGCAGCGTTATTAACAGAAATTAAATCACGCATGTTGCTGCCTAAACCAATAAACCCAAGCGAAGAAGAATTTGATCCACGCGCAGAATTAGTGCGTCGTTTACAAGAATACGAACAAATTAAAACTGCAGCGGCTAATTTGGCAGAGCTGCCGTGTTTAGGCAGTGAAATGTTTGTAAGTTCTGCAAGTATTCCGGATTTGTCAGTAACTAAGCCGCAGCCAGACGTGGATTTATCCGAATTATTATATGCGTTTAAAGATGTCCTCAAACGATCTGATTTACAAACAGCGCATAACATCGAACGCGAAGTATTAACGGTAAGAGAACGTATGTCGCGTATTCTACGCCAATTACAAACTGATAAATTTGTAAATTTTGTAGATTTTTTTGACTATGCAGAAGGTCGTTTAGGTCTGGTTGTAACTTTCCTAGCTATTTTAGAGCTGACCAGAGAATGGGTGTTAGAGTTAGTCCAATCTGAATCTTTTGCGCCAATATATGTGAGGTTACGCAACAATGAACACTAAAGAACATTTACCACAGATTTTAGAAGCTATATTATTTTCCGCTGGTAAGCCATTGACCGAGCAGCAATTGTTAAATATTTTTACCGATGAAGAAAAGCCCAGTTTAAGCGAATTGCGGCAGGCATTATTTGCGCTACAAGCTACGTATGAAAATCGCGGAATAGAGTTATTACTGATTGCTAGTGGTTATCAATTTCAGTCACGAGTTGATTTTGCAACCTGGATTGCACGTTTGTGGGAGGAAAAGCCCAGTAAATATTCCCGCGCGTTATTAGAAACCCTAGCTTTAATTGCCTATCGACAGCCAATAACCCGTGGTGAAATCGAAGAAATTCGAGGCGTAAGCATTAGTGCCTCGATTTTCAAAACTTTATTGGAAGATCGCGAATGGATTAGAGTGGTTGGACATCGAGATGTGCCTGGTAGACCTGGCTTATATGCTACTACCAAACAATTTTTAGATTATTTTGGCTTAAACAGTTTAGATCAGCTGCCTTCGTTACCAGAAATTTTAGCTTTAACTGATCTAGAAGTAGAGACTAATCTTGTACAGCAGTTAGAGATACCAGAATTAACTGATGAAAACACGCAAGAAACTACACAAGAAACTACACAAGAAACTACACAAGAAACTACACAAGAAACTACACAAGAAACTACACAAGAAACTACACAAGAAATTATAGAAATATAAAAAATGACAAAAGCAGTAATAGCGCAGCGCTTACAAAAAGTATTAGCGCAATTGGGGTTAGGTTCACGTAGAGAAATCGAGGGTTGGATCGAAGCTGGTAAAGTTCAGGTAAATGGTGAGACCGCGGCCTTAGGTTGTAAAGTAGTGGCGCGGGATATCATTAGTGTAAATGGGCGAGTTATTAGCCAGAATACACAAGCTCGTCCAGCTAAACACCGTTTCATTTTATATCATAAGCCGGTTGGTGAAATATGCACTCGCAGCGATCCTGAAGGTCGAGCTACGGTATTTGCTTCGTTACCAAAACTAGTAACGCAACGTTGGGTTGCAGTTGGTAGGTTAGATATTAATTCTTCCGGGGTAATTTTATTTACTACCGACGGCGAATTAGCCAATAAATTAATGCATCCATCAGCAAACTTAGAGCGCGAATATGCGGTACGGGTCTTAGGCACGGTTACGAATGCTATGTTAAAAAATATGAGCACGGGTGTAACTTTAGATGATGGCAACAAAGCAAAATTTACCCAGATTAAATTTTCCGGTGGCAGTGGGGCAAATTCTTGGTATCACGTGGTCCTGACTGAGGGACGTTATCGTGAAGTGCGGAGAATTTGGGATACCCAAGGTATAAAAGTAAATCGTCTAATCAGAATCAGATATGGAGATTACAAGCTACCAAGAGATTTAGAACCAGGTAAATATTTAGAGTTAGACTACAGCATCTAATACGCTGCCGTTAATATTCTGGCTTTGATTACTCATTAAGTATAAGTAGTTATTTACTATGGTTGCTGGTTTATTTAATTTTGTTTGCTCTTCTGCTGGATAAGCTTGGGCACGCAGTATGGTTTGTACTTTATGCGGCTTAATCGCATTTACTCGAATGTTAGTTAGGTTTTCACATTCTTTGGCGAGCATTTGCATCATCGCCTGGCAACCAGCACTAGCTACTGCGTAGGCGCCCCAGTTTGCTTTAGGCGTGGTGCTTAATTCAGTAGTAGTAAAAACTATCGAGGCAGCAGCTGATTTTTTTAATAGTGGCAAAGTAGCTTGCGTCAGAATAAATACGCTATTTAAATTTACTTGTAATACTTGGTACCATTTTTGAATATCATAATGTTCCAATGGCGACAGCGCACCTAAGATGCCGGCATTATGAATTAGCCCATCCAAGCGTCCATAGGTCTGTTGTATATTACCGCGTAGATCATCGTAATCTTCTAAAGTTGCGCTGCATAAATTAAACGGGCAGATACTAGGTTGCGGATGACCTGCTTGCACTATCTCGTCGTGTAATGATTCTAGATCTTTAATTGTGCGGCTTAATAAAATTAGCGTAGCACCATTGGCCGCTAAAGCTTTTGCAACATTGCGACCTATGCCGCGTGACGCTCCGGTGAGCATGATTACTTTGTTTTCTAACATGTTTAATAATACCGATTAAATAAATTGAGTAGTAGAAAATATAAAATTTATGGTAACATGCTCTGTATAACTATTCACTTTAATTGAGGTCAAAGATAACAATGTCTATTTCATCTATATTGGCTAATCAAAAATGCATCGAAGAATGGCTAGAGGCAAGTAGTAGAACTATAAAAAAAGATCCACGGAATAAAGCAGCCCTATATATCCATGTCGCTTTAGATGAATTATATGATTTGTATTCTAGAACCCTAAATAAAGAAACAGATATAAATCGCCTCGCAAAAAGGCATGAGATTTTTGACCGTTTTGAGCAAGCAGCTCAAACTGGTTATCCGCGAGGTATGTTTTTTGAAGGCTTGGCTAAGCGAGAAGGTTTTGGCTGCAAGCAAGATGCAGAAACTGGTAAAGCGTTAATTCAAGTCGCAGGGGTGGCGCGTAATTGTGAGCTAGCGTTAAATTATTTAGGGGTCAGTTATTTCAAATCTGCCCCAGAGACCGCGGTGAATTTTTTCAAGCAAGCAACTGTTTCTGACTATCCGCAAGCATTTAAAAATTTAGGATTAGCTAATCTCTATGGAATTGGAACTAAGCAAAGTTTTGCTGAAGCAATTAGGTGCTTTAAGAAAGCCGGGTATGTTGCGCAGGCTGAATTAGCATTAGTTGCTGAATATATAAATCGATTACAATCACGTCTGCGGCATCAGGAGAATAATGTAGTAAGCCTAGAGCAAGTGTCGAAAGTTGTTTCGGTCGCTAAACTAGGGTTGCGCAAATAGCCTGCAGCACAGCTGATAAATATGTCAAGTTTTTGACCACTAAGAAAAATGGTGCGTAACAAAGTTGACTTGACTAAATGCCCAGAAGTCGCTAGGATTAAAAACATATCGCCTTGCTTGATTTTTTTTCCGCACCAGATTTGAATCGTCAGCAATTTTGGTTTGAGCGAGGCGATATATTTAGATGCCACGATTGTCACTTCCACCTTCTAAGATACATACAGCCGTCTTCTTCCCACTTAGCAGAGCTCCTTCCAAAGTAGCTGGTAGATTTGTTTGCAAATAATCACCACTCAACCAAAGATTAGATATGTTAGTCTGAGGTGAAGGACGGTATTTTTGCAAATCTACGCTGCAGGTAAAAGCTGCGCGTTTTTCTTTGATTACGCGATGCTTAATTGGCGTCCCTAGATGTGGGAAAGTTGCTTGTAACTCTTTGAGAACTTGTGCCGCTAGATCAGCTGGTGCGAGATCTGTATGGCTACCAGAAGCAGAAATAACTGCACTTAAGATATTGGGTTGTCCAGCAAATGCTCGGTCGAATACCCAATGGCAAGTAGTATCCAATAAGCTACGCATTGGATATTTTAAATTTACTGGATTTGGGAATTCAAAATAGATAGTAGATATTGGTTCATAGGTAAAATTATTCAGATTTTTATGCAGCTCGTTTGTTATAAGATGCGGTTGTAACAGTAAAGATGCTTGCCAAGGTGAGGTTGCAAGCACAAAATGATCTGCTTGCCAACTATGACTGAGACTTTTTACAGTTAAGCATCTATTTTTATCTAAAATTAGTTGTTTGATTGGTTGACCATAAACTATTTGATGCCCGGATTGCAGTAAATAATTTTCTATGTGCATCGGTAAAATTGCAGATAAATCTGCTGCAGGAATATACCAATCGCTATTTCTCCGGTTATTTAAAAACATGGTTTTTAGAATATTTAAAAAAATTTGTGCCGATGCATGTTGTATCGGAGTAGTCATGGCTGCAACTACGATTGGTTCCCATAACTGCTTAATGATAGTGTCTGATTGGTGATAGTTCTTAAGTAGCACTAATAACCCGCAATCTTGCTCTAATGTGAAATTTATTTTATGTAATAAATAACAAAATTTAATAATTTGCAATTTATCTAACCAGGCAATATTTTTTGCAGTTAACACAGCACAGAGTAAATTAAATGGCGGTGGTAAATTAGGTAGCGTAAGGTGTAAAGTCTGTTTTCCGTGTGCGATAAATTCCATTGGCAGGATCTTAAATAATTGCGTTTCATCTAGGTTTAATTCGCGTAACAAATCGCGCAGACAGTGATATGCGCCGATGCAAATATGTTGGCCATTATCTACAGTATGCGCAGCAAAAGGTACACTTCTAGCGCGCCCGCCTACTTGTGGTGCAGCCTCTATAAGCGTTACAGATTGGCCAGCTTTAGCCAGAGTGTAGGCACAGTGTAACCCGGCCCAACCTGCGCCTATGACGATGCTAGAAGACATAATTTCTTTTCGAGACGCCAAGTATTCCATGCCACCCATAACTTACGTAATGGCGTGATGCTTATTTTTTGATTGAGGACGTCAAAATTACTATGTTCGATCTCAGCTAAGATTTTAAAATATATTTCAGCCATAATTAGTCCACCGCGTTGCGCTGCGCGATCTTCTGCCGGCAAGGTGTCAAGTGCTGAGGTATAATAGCTCCTAGCTAATACCGCTAGTTTTGCTAAGAGGGCATTAAAATGCTCTGGATTAGAAATATTTAGTTCTAAGATTTCCTCCGGCTTAATTCCAAAAACCTGCAATTCTTCTTCTGGAATATATACCCGGCCGCGTCTCGCATCTTCGCCCACATCGCGTATTATATTAATAATCTGAAAAGCTATCCCGAGTTTTTTGGCATATTCAAGGGTTTGCTGATTTTTATAGCCAAAAATTGCAGCCGCTAACATACCAACTGCGCTAGCTACACAATGACAATATAGCTTTAGATCCTCAAAAGTCTGATAACCTTGGTATTTTAAGTCCATAGCCATGCCTTGCATAATTTCATCGAACCATAACTTTTGCAGTTTATATTTTTTCACTATCTCTGCTAACGCTATGCCTACTGGATGTTGCGGTGTGCCGGTATATACCCGGTCAATCTCGGTGCTCCACCAAACCAGTTTTTGTTGTGCTATGGTCTTGTCCTGACATTCGTCGACGATATCGTCGACCTCGCGACAAAAAGCATAGATAGCAGTAATAGCGGCTCTTTGCTCAGCTGGTAAAAACAAAAAACTATAATAAAAGCTTGAACCGCTGGCGGCCACTTTATTTTGACAATATTGACTGGCATTGTTCATAATTTTTCTAATATAGGTTGAGTAGATGCTGGTGAATTTTGTCGCGAAAAAATTATTTTAAAGAATAAAAATAACAAATCAGTCTTCAGGATAATCGGTCTGGCAAAGATATCTTTACGGGCATTCAGTTTATCTAATATTTTTTGGCCACAGGCGATAATGAATCTGATTTCGATACCAAAAAATCCAGGTAAGGCTTGTCCAAGGGCCGTGCCTTGTTGGTAAATTTCTGTAGCCCTTGCTAGTTGCTTGGCAATTAGGGCAGTATAATTTTCTGAAGCAATCTTATTCGTAATATCAGACGGATCTATATTATAAGCACTTAGCTCATCCATGGGGATATAACAGCGATTCTTTTGCGTTAGATCGATTACGACATCCTGAGCAAAATTTATTAATTGTAAGCCAGTACAAATATGATCAGAAAGCAGTAAATTTTCCCGGGTTGCTTGCCCAGCTAGATATAATAATAGCTGACCTATAGGATTTGCTGAATAATGACAGTAATCTTTTACTTCTGCAAAATTCTGATATCGGTCTTTTAGAATATCTTGCCTAAAAGCCGTTAATAAATCATAAAATAACTGAATCGGTAAGTTAAAACTTTCTATAGTATGTTGTAAGGCAATAAAAATTGGCTCTGTGGGCGGCTTGCCGTACTGAAGATTGTATAACTTAGTTTCAAATTTAGTCATTAACTCTAATCTGCTTTCACGACACATATCCCCTTCATCGGCAATATCATCAGCGGTACGTGAGAAGGCGTAAATTGCTGCTACAGATCTGCGTAAATGCTTGGGCAATAAATAAGAAGCTACTGGAAAATTTTCGTAATGAGCATTGGCTATAGCTTGACAAGTTTGATAAGCGTCACGTAATGATTTGCCTAGTTTAGTTAAACGTTTCTTGTTGCCCATTTTCTAACCCACGGTAAAATTTCGGTTGCGGTATTTGCTATATAGTCGGCTTGCCAGTCAGCTACAGATACGCCGTCAGGAATATAACCAAAACTTACCGCCATGGTTGCCATGCCAGCAGCTTTACCGGCCTGGATATCAGTTTCAGAATCGCCAACATATAAACATTGATTAGGAGCGATTTGTAATAAATTGCAAGCGTGGTGTAATGGCGCGGGATGCGGTTTAGGGTTATTCGTAGTATCGCCGCAGACGACACAAGCACTGCGATCGTAATAACCAGTAGTTTTTAGTAACGGCTCAGTTAACGACTGAATTTTGTTGGTTACTATGCCCCAAGTGATGGGCATAGTTTCTAAATCTGTTAATAACTGGTTAATCCCGGGGAAAGCAAAAGTACGTTTGAAATTAGTTTGCCTGTAAAATTCGAGAAATTTGGGAATAATTTTATCTAGATATGCTTTGTCGCTTTGCGAATTTAGTACGTCTAAATTTAATGCTTGAGCGAGGATTTTTCTGCCACCGAAAGAAATAAATGGTCTAACCGCTTCATAACTAACTGGTGTTTTATGTTCAGAAATTAACAATGCATTTACTGCATCGTGAATATCGTGCGAGGTGTCTAATAAAGTACCATCTAGATCAAATAATATTGCCATTTATAGTTCTTTTTTGGTTGCGTAAGCTAGATAATTAATGTCTACCGTAGCACAAAGCGCTGCAGTTTTTAACAAGGGGTTGTAACTCATGCCAGTAAGATCCTGCAGCTCGAAATTTGCTGTTTGTAAGGCAGTAGCTAATTCTGATGGTTGAATAAATTTTTTATAATCGTGGGTTTGTTTTGGTAAAATATTAAATATATATTCCGCGCCAATGATGGCTAACGCATAAGATTTTAAAGTACGATTTAAAGTTGACAAAAATAGTTTGCCGTTTGGCTTTAATAAAGCATTACAATCTTGCAGCATCTGTGTTGGATCTGGCACATGTTCGAGTAATTCCATACAAGTAATGATGTCGTACTCTTGGCTATTAATTTTATCAAAATCTTCGATCGTGGTTGCATGATAGTTTATACTTAAATTATGGTTTGCTGCATGTTGTTGCGCTGCCAGAATTACTTCGTGACTAGCATCAATGCCGGTGACATTGGTGCCTAATTTGGCGAGACTTTCACTTAAGATGCCAGCGCCACAACCAACATCGAGGATTTTTTTGTTTGTTAACTGGGTGTGTTGCTGTATGTATTGTAAACGGCAAGGGTTTATAATATGCAATGGCGCAAACAGGCCGCTAGGTTCCCACCAGCGAGCGGCTAGAGAGCCGAATTTATTTACTTCGTGTAGGTCAAGATTGGCTGGGTGGTTCACACTAGTTCCTTTCTGGCTGGTCAGCGTCATAGAGTGGATATTGTAAGGCTTGGCTTAAAAATAATAAAGCACAATCTAAAAAGTCGTTTAACTACTATAATAGATGGATGGTAGGGAGGCATAATGTTGTTATTTAGGAGATATAGTATCGTGGATAAGCCACCAAAAGGAAGAGCCAGATCACAGAGCTTTTATAATAGCTATACGAGTAATAATGCAGATCTAAATACAGAAAATATCGTTAGCATCGAAAATAAAGACAAATTGTTCAGTATTTTAGAAACCAAGGCTTTAAAATTGCTTAAAGAGGCTGATGAAGTTGGCAAAGTTATAACCATGGTAGAGATCACAAATTGTATTGATGTTGAATTACAACAATTGAATAATGATTATAAAGATGAAACAAGCAAAAAAGTTATAGCTGGGTTCACAGATAAAGACCGTGAATTGTTGTTAGGCGCATTTGAAGGGTTATTGAAGAGTCCTCCTCCTCGACTAGGAAACTAGCGTCTGTTCTCGACTCTCAACTCGTCACATTCAACATCGCAACCAGGCGTTGCAACGTGGCTAATATATGCGTTTGCTCCCAACTCGGCAACCCGTTAAATTGATCGATAAAACCGCTCTGCAGCAACGGAGGCGCGTTTTGCAAGGCCTTCTTGCCCTGGGTTGTCAAAGATACAAACCATTTGCGCTTGTCATCTAGATCTCTGGTGCGGCTCACCAGTTCGTCTTCAACTAAGCGATCGATTATTATAGCTGCTGTTGACTGACTCACCGATATGTAATTAGCCAGTTGCGAGGTTGTGGTCACGCCCTGAAACTGTATCTCTTTCAAGGCCGTCAGCTGCGGCCCCGTTAGGCCATAGCGAAGATGCAGCATCTTGGATTGCATATCTATAGCGCGAATCATAGCGCGAATCGCTTTTAGCACTTCTTCGCAAACAGAAACTCGTGGTGACATTAAGCCCTCAAAAATAAGTAATATGAACAAATCATATGCATGGTACCGAATCTAAAAATTTTTAGCAAGCCCAGCGTTCAATAAACTCACAATTATACATATAGTTACGGATAAATAACACAATTTGTTGCACACTAAGCCGTCAGCCTTGAAGCACAAATCCAAGCATAATTCATTCAGCTCTATAGTATATTAATGAATAATATTTATAAAAATTGTATTTATGTCGATCGATATGTGATACCTTGCATATGGAAATGTGATAACAAAAGCATAACAACAATGAGGTGTGAGATGACAATAGTAACTGATGCAAAAGAAAGCTGGTACGAAGTCAAAAGAATTATCAAGCAAAAGTGGGCCCAAATTACGGATGACGAAATTGGGGTGATTGATGGCAAGAGGGAGAAATTAATTAGTGCGCTGATGGCAAAATTTAGCATGACCGAGACTGATGCAGAAGAAGAAGTTGCAAAATTTTGGCCTAAAGCATAAGTCGTAAAAAGGAGCGCTTATGTCAGGTATAAGAACGACGATATGTATTATGGTGGTAACTGCTTTTTTTGTTTATACCAGAAGGCATTGAATGCTACGCAATAGATTACATCCTTTGCAACAATTTTAGGCCCAATAACTCCAAACACTGTGCTAAAACCAGATACACAGCCTCGCATAGGAAAAATTAGCGATCACATAATGGCAATGTATTAAAACTGTCAGCAATGATCCCTGTCTATTTGTAAACTATGATACTGGTTTGTATCTTATCTGCATGTATAAAATTAATTGTTTTAGCGCAATTTAGATAAACTTTTCTGCATGTATAAAATTAATTGTTTTAGCGCAATTTAGATAAACTTTAGGTGCTATTGTATTATCATGATTTAAATGTTATTGATAGAGTATATACACGCAAAGGCGTTTGTTTATCGGTTTGGTAAATATATTTATACATCGGATGTTTAACGCTTAAACATTAGGTAGTAAATTTGTGAACCAAAAAATACAAAATAACCGTCATAAAATGGCCATTTCAAGCCAAGAACAACGAAAGCCAATTACTAATAAAGATGGCATGTTAAACAAGAAAACAACCCCAGCCGCAAACACCAGTACAAACACGGACACAACTTTAAAATTGATAGGTAGTAATAAAAATAATTGGCCTCATGATAACGAGACAAGCTTGTCCCATGCAGCAAAGCATAATAATCAAAAATTAATATATGAAATCCTTGAGATAAAAAACCTATCTGAACTGGATAGTATACCCATCAGCGACAATAAAAGATTATTAATTGACGAACGAGACTTGAATGGTGAAAGTGCTATATTCCATGCCGTGTTAGCAAATCATCCAGATTCTTTAAATTTACTACTGAAATGCGGAGCTAATGTCTTAGAAACAAATCTAAATAATCAAACAGCAGCTGATATCGCTTACAATATGGGAGCATGGCCTTTCTTTTTATCGTTAATTAAACATGGCGCACTATTTCCACGTGAATTTAATCATAAATTGATTGATAAATCACATTTTGAACTTAGGGCAATAATTGATAAAAAAATTGCTATTAGTCTGATAATTATGCATGATGAAGTAAATGAAGTGCGCGAGCTAATTGAAAGTAATTATATTTCATTGGGGTTTACCGATATTTATAACCACAGTGGCTTAATGATTGCATATTTGCATCGTAGGATAGAAACGTATTTTTTATTAAAAATTTGCGGATTTCAAGAGCTATCCAATGAACAACCTATAAATATTGATCGCTTATCCTTGATAGAAAAAACCACTCTTAAAAACCTAATGGCTTCGCATTGTATAGCACTCAAAAAGGTTGCCTTGTTGCATGAGAATTAAGCTTGCCCATACTAATCGAAACATGGCTATTGTATGTTCATAATTTAGCTGCTATATCTAGGGGTGTACACATAAAGGTGTGTGTTTATCGGTTTGGTAAATATATTTATACATTGGATGTTTGGCATTTAAAAACATAGGTGGTAAATTTTGAACCAAGAAGTATACATGCCTAAAATATGCAAATCACAAGAACCATTTGCCGATGCTTCAGCAGAAAATATTAATGCATGGATTAAACAATTTACTTTGTGGTGTACAGCTCAAGATGAAGCTTTAGTTTGGCTAGCGTTTAATCTGATAAAAAATCAAGAGTTATCATTAAAAACTTTATTATTGGCTAAAATACTCGCAGAGATTACCTTAGACGCCAATTTATTGGCTGCTGGCCTTGTGTACGAATCATTTTCTAATGGTGAAATTAGCAATTTAGCAATTAAAACCATATTGGGGTCCGAGGTTAACAGTTTAGTGTTGAGCTTGCAAAAAATTGATTTAATGTTAGAAGTTAATTCAACCTTAGATTACAAGATCGAACTTTCTGAGATTGATTCACAAATTTTGGGCAAGATGATATTTATATCAGAAAAAGATCCTCGTGTAATTGTAATAAAGCTTCTTATACATCTATGTGCCATGCGATTATCAGTAAATTCTGACGAAAGCACCAAGCTGAAGTTAGCAGGACAAGTCCAAAAGCTTTTTGCTCCATTATCAAAACATTTAAATTTACCGCAAATTAACTGGGAGCTAGAAGATTTAGCTTTTAAATTTCTACAGCCAGACATGTACAAAAAGATAGCCATCCTATTAGACAAACGTCGTATTGAGAGAGAAGTATATATATTAGAAATAAAGCAAAAATTAAAAAAGTACTTAGAGTTGCACGGTATAGAGGCTGAGGTTCACGGTAGACCCAAGCATATTTACAGTATCTGGGTGAAAATGCAGCGCAAGCTTATTGATTATAATGCAATTCAGGATTTGCACGCGCTGCGAGTAATTGTGCCACATGTTATGAATTGTTACACAACTTTAGTGCTTGTACATACTTTGTGGCAGAGTGTACACCAATCATTTACTGATTACATTTCTAAGCCTAAAAGCAATGGCTATGAGTCCTTGCATACAAATGTAACAGACTCAGATGGGAGAATATTAGAGGTGCAAATTCGCACCAGACAAATGCATCAACAAGCAGAATCAGGTATTGCTGCGCATTGGCGCTATAAGGATATCAGTATATGACTATAATTCATATTAGTGGCAATAGTGAGCCAATATTTGGCGCAATTAAGCAAGGAGTTGAAGTGAAACTAATATTGCTAGATTGTGATGGCGTTTTAATTGATAGCGAAAATCTTGCAGCAGTAAAATTTATTCAATTATTATCAAACAGAGGGTTGAATATCGATGAAGACATTTGGCAAAAAGAATTGGCTGGATTAAGCATTAAATCAAAATATAAACTAATTGAAGACAAGTATCATAAAACGTTTTCCGCATATGATATAGCTGAAATTGAAAACGAGATAGAACAAGAATTGTTTTTAAATGTTCAACCTGTACCAGGGGTGATAAATTTTTTACAGACTATAAATAAATATAATTTACCCTTTTGCATAGTTTCAAATAGTGGCATACAGCGCATCAGACGATTACTACAGTCCGCCGGGTTACTCTCGTACTTTCTTGATGATCATATTTTCTCAGCAAACATGGTTGCGAACTGTAAACCAGCTCCAGATCTGTTTCTACATGCCGCCAAAGCATTTAATTGTCCAGTAGCAAATTGCTTGGTAATAGAGGATAGCCACATCGGCATAGGAGCATCCAACGCTGCAAGAATGAAATCTATAGCTTTTCTTGGTGGGCAACATGCGCAAAATGCTTTGTATAAAAAAATGGTTATAGATCAGGATCCAAACTTTGTATGCCAAACAATGGCAAATGTCGTTGAGCAATTAGAATGCTTAGTATCAAATAAACGCAGTACCATTTGATACTCCATATATACACAAGAGGGCCATAAAAATATGAAAGACAGACAAACAAAACTAACCACAGAGCAAAAAGAGGCCATAGGCTTATTATCGATAGGCACTTTTCTTGAGTATTTTGACCTTATGTTGTATGTGCATATGGCGGTCTTTCTAAATGAAATATTTTTCCCTAAGACAGATCCACATACAGCTGCTCTTCTTTCAGCATTTGCGTTTTGTAGTACATTTGTTCTTAGACCAATTGGGGCATTAATATTCGGATGGCTAGGGGATAATATAGGGCGCAGGTCCACTGTTATCATAACAACTTTTATGATGGCAATTTCATGTTTTATTATGGCTAATTTACCTACTTATGAGCAAATAGGAATTACTGCTGCCTGGTTATTAACATTGTGTCGTATGGTTCAAGGCATGTCTTCGATGGGAGAGATAATAGGCGCGGAAATTTATATGACAGAGGTAACGAAGCCACCTGTACAGTATCCGGCTGTTGCGCTAATTATGACTTTTTCAGCCATAGGAACATTCTCTGCGCTACTGGTAGCGTCTTTGGTAACATCTAATAATTTAAATTGGCGTCTTGCTTTTTGGTTTGGCTCTGGGATTGCTATGATTGGGGTTATCGCCAGAACAACTTTAAGAGAGACCCCCGACTTTGCCGATGCAAAACGTCATTTGCAAAAAACATTTAATAATATTACTAATACATTGGCTATAAACTCAGAACAACTAAAACATAATGCTTTGTGGCAAGAAAAAGTCAGCAAGAAGACCTCATTTGCATATTTATTAATAGTAACAGCTCAGGGTGGTGCCCAATTTTTGCACGGCCGTAACAGCCTCTTTGATTATGTGCATTAAAAATTTGCAAAATGAAGTGGAGTTGGCGTAGAGTTGGGATGGTGTAGTGATAAATGGTTGC
>Ga0209174_10000088_pt1 | contig 68058 bp, 57 predicted proteins | sample JI91814BDNA_FD_187505 | JGI IMG/M metagenome (GOLD analysis project Ga0209174, IMG submission 187505) | Wastewater effluent complex algal communities from Wisconsin, to seasonally profile nutrient transformation and Carbon sequestration -... | ecosystem: Engineered > WWTP > Effluent > Algae...
TCGTCCAGAGAACAGCGCGGACAAGAGCTTCAGGATCATGGTCTTGCCCACGCCGTTTGGGCCGTGGATGATCGTCACCCGTTCATCGAGCCGCAGGCTGATCGAGTGATCGTAGATCCCAAAGAGCTTCTTGACCGTGACGCTCTTGACACGGTGCAGGGTGGAGTCAGACATGCTGTCCATCTACCGGGACCGCGTCGGGCAAGTCAAACAAATGCGTGTATCGATGAGCTGGCTGAGGCCGCGAGCGATGAAAACCCCGCTTCCATCGTGAATGGATTGGATGGGTAGTGCGGAACTTGGGTTCCATTGGGAATGGAAGTGAGCGCTCCGGTCGGAAATCGGGTTCCATTGGGGATGGAAGGCTGGAGCTGGACCGGAAATCGGGATCCATTGGGAATGGACGCCCGGAGCTGGACAGGATCTCGGTTTCCATTCCCAATGGAACGAGGGATCTGCTTGGGAATCGGGTTCCATCGCGACCTGAAGCCACCCCATATCCCGTCGAGAAATAAAAACGGACCGGGTTGGGGGAAAAGGCGTGAAAAACGGGCGAACGATCCATCATCCACGTTTGGAAGTCAATCTCTTCATCGTTCCTTCTGAACTCCCGTCGGAAATCAGACCAACAGCAGGGTCGGCTCCCCGCTGTCTAGTCCCAAGGAATACACCCGTTGTCCTCCGAACCGACGATCGCCAGGAAGCGATGTCGATTCGAGGGAGATCGCATTTTATGTGGTTTGTCAATAGAAAATATCCACTTGAACAACTGTGTTCGGTCAAGCGTTTGACCGTATGGTTTCTCACAAGGCGCGACTATTCAAAGAACCGGGACGCACACGCCTTTCCTGCCTCCGTCCGGCCCTCATCCGTCGGAGATAGGAATCCATAGTCGTCAAGGTGCATCAGCGGGCGATACGCTTCCCTCGTCGCCCACGCGGGAGAACGCGACTGTCGAGTAGGCACACGGCAACCGCTCAGGACGCAGCTAGCGGAGCGACAGCCGGTCCAAGCTCGGAAGGGAAGTGCGGCCATCCGCCGTGGCCATCGGGCTGCTTGCGGGCGGTGGAGCGCTGGCGCTAGGCGACCATCGGCTGCTTGGTTGAGGCATGGGCCACAGCCGCACAGGCAAGCGATCCAGCCGTATTCAGCGCGTGCCCCCGGTCGAAGCGCAAATCCGATTGAGCACGAATCACCGACGGAGGATTGAAATATCTAAAAATAGCCCTTGCGCTTATATAAGCACACATTATACTACATGTATGCTCATCCAAAATGACCCTCACCGGACTGAGCACAAGGAGCTTTCGCCATGACCAAGAACCTTGAGAGCAGCGTCCGAACCGCCAACACTTGTGGTGATCTGACTCACGCGACACGGGCAATCAATGCCGTGGCTAGAGCCATCCGCTCGGAAGTCCGTCTTCGTCTGAATGAACAGGCGACCTATACCGCTGATGAGGAACTGACCAGGGCGTCGGCGCACAGTCAGCGGGCGCTGCTCGTCATGGCGACGGGAAATGATGAGTCAGTTACGCAGCGAATCATGCTGCATCGGTCCATTCTTGCACTCATCAAAGCAGCGAGTCGGATCGGTGAAATCGCCTGACCACGAGTTGGGGGGGAGGACACAGAGCAGTCCGAACGAAGGAATCAAAGGAGTGAACAGATGACAAAGAGTGCCGAGTCTCGTCAGCAGACGAAGGACGCAGCGCATCAAAGAGAGCCTGCTCTTGAATGGCTCGATGAAGCAACGGGGAACCTACGTTGCTTTAAGGACGCACTTGACAGACTACCGGATGAGCGACGAGACGCGATCTTTGCGTTGATGCCAGGGCATCCCGATTTTGAAAAGCTTATCGAGTTGTTTGATCGGGTGCTCACCGCCACCGCAGAAGCATGACGATCAGGACGGACTTTCCATGGGGGCGAGTCGTCGAACTAAGGCGCACCATTTCGACAACGATGTTTGTCGTCGAGAAAGGCAAGCGTGGAATCATCCATAGCGAGGAAAACGGATGGTTTTTTGTCCGGTTCGATGGATGCCGCTTCCTGGTTCCGGTGCGGTCCTGCGAAGTGCAGCCGATGGAATCCGATCCTCCGTGACCTAAACCCGATAGGAATGCACTGTCGCGCGAGTGGATCATGCCTTGATTCGTCGCTGCCGTGCGATGACAGCCAGATAGTGAAGTTCCGCCTCGAACTGACCGATCGTTGCACAGACCATAGCGATTTCAGCCTCCAGAACTTCGTCTGACAGAGGCAAACGCCGCGCTTCCAAGCGACGGAGACGATCTCGATCACAATCAAGCCAGCGCTCGATGTCTTGAGCGGTGACGTCAGGGGCTGGTTGCTCGCGTTCCATGTAATGATGCCTCTTTCTTGGTGCGGAGTGGGGCTGGCCCGTCGAGCGCTCACATAGAGAGTGGCTTGCGACGACGGGTCGGTCTTCCTATGTTTTGCGATGCCGCTATGAGGCTCGCGTTGGCGGCGTCAATGCGCGTTTGGAGAGCGCTGATGTTGGAGAGGGGCCGCGCCGACTTGCGAGGCTCCACCTGTCTCGCTTCGATCAGAGGCGTTGGCGTTGATCGTATGCTCAGCGCCGTTGTCGGAATCGCTTTGGAAATTGGCGGGACGACCTCCTGCTCGATCCGGGGCGGCTCCACTGGCACGGAATCCTCCACTTCGGCCAGCCCATACGCCGCCGGAGGCTCGGCGACAGACCCAACAAGTGGGAACAGTGGCTCCATGGCTTGAGGCGAGGAAGCCATTTGCGTCGTTGGCGCGGACCCCTCGAATACGCTCCCTGACAGGGAGTCGGTACCTCCGCTGGTCCCGCGAAAATCAAGCTCGGCCAGCACTGACAACCAGGCCGTCGGCACCACCTCATTCTGAACTTCCAGGGTCCGCAGGCGGTACTCTGTGATCCCAAGTCGCAGCGCCGTCTTTTTGCCGCCCAAGCCAAGCCTCTTCCGCTCGCGACGCAACCACTTCCCCTTTCGGAGTGGAATGGCAAATTGAAGTGGGCTTTGCTCGGCCAGCAGGACTCGCAGTCTGGAGAGCGCTACCGTTGTCCTCTCTGATTGATCCGGCTTGAGGAACGGTTCGAGATTTCGCGCAGACGCATCGAGGAGATGTTGGTCTCTGCGAAGTAACTCGTCCGACAGGAGGTCCGCGTCTGGCAGCTTGCGCGGTCTGGCCTCGGCGGCGTGCCACTTCCTCGGCATCGCCAGATCTAGTACCTCGTCAGCCCAACTCTTGAGCACAACGGCAGCCCGACTCTCACGGGAGTGTTGCCATACGGTTTCGTGGCTCCCGCTCGCTCGCTGGACGGCCCCAGAATGCGGGATCTCGGTCCGCAGGACGGACAGGTCACTACAGAGATCTTCAGCCTCAGCAAGCAGCCGCCTTGCGTGCTGATTACCCCTATCTGCCCGATTGAAGGCGATATAGGTCTTCGCCTGGCCACTCCGAGGGTATCCCGTATCGAGAAGTGCCCTCATCGTCCGCAGGTCTGCGACAGGCGTAAGCCACAGATCCACGTCCCGCAGAAGATCGGTCGACATGCCACATCCCAAGTCCACAACGATCAACGCGGGATGGTTCGCCTTCGACAGACCCAGTGTTGGCAGCAGCTTGCTGACCGTTGCCTCGACGGCGAAGTAACATACGTCCAGGTTTGGCAAGATGTGAGCATAGCTGTCTACACGGAGGCCACCATCGGGCAAAAAGTGACGGACCAGCGCTCCCGTTCGGTCCATCGAAACAGCCAACGTACGGATGCCTCGATCATGCGCGGCGTGCCACGCAAGATGGACGGCCAGCGTTGTGCAGCCGTTCCCACCGCATGGACTCGTGATACCAATCGTAGTGATCTTCTTCATGGTTTCCCCCTCTTGTTTAGTGACTCTTTGACCAGCTTGCGGAGATCTGCTCGACGACGCTTTGCAAACGCCGCAATCTCTCTGCCCCCGACCCCACGAACCACAGACTCGATGACGGAATCGATCTCTGTGTAGTCTTCCATGGGCTCTGTTTGTCGACTTTTGGGACTCCTAAGTCCGAGCACTCGCGTCACCAGCTCTGCGATCGGTGCGAGCAGATGCGCAGTCTGGAATCCCAGAGATTCCCTTCGGGCAACGAAGCGCTCGGAGTGACCCTCTCCCAACATCCCATCGAGGTGGGTCAGCTCGTGGCAGGCCAGACCAAACAGGTAGTACGCGATCGAAAGGGGGCGCTCTTTGTGCGCAAGAGCAACGCCTCGCAGCGTGTTCGGATGGATGTAGACCACCAGCCGTCCATCACTCCCCTCCGACGCTGCCATCGCGGCCACGTTGTCATCCAATATGAAGCCGGGCGCGAACTTCCGCTTGATGCGAGCTTCAGCAGCTACCAGACGCAGCGTTGCATCCCAAATGACAAGGTACGGGAGCCAGCGCGACCACTCCTTTCGGAAGCGGCGAGCCTTGGCCCGATCGTAGGATTTCTTGCTGATTCTCAGTCCAGCGAGGTGTCCAAACGGATTCGTCCGCCTGGGCTCTTTGGGCAACAGTTGAGCCAGCGGGGCGAGCTGGGCTTCTGCCACGCCCGCTTGCAGCAAACCCCCAGCGCCAGGCAGCAGCGAATCGCGGGCAGCGGTAGAGGAAGCCGCGTAGACAGCGGCGACCAACACTGACTCGTCATCCGCATGCACGGTGCCTGTCTCGGCGGTTCGATTGAGAGCAGCCTCAGTGCTGACTCCCAGACCACCCGACGGTGCCAACAGAAGTTTGACGGTCTGGACCGCTCCTGCCAGCGGATTCCCAGCGAGCGCAGCGGCACTGAAGCGCTCAAGGTCTACCGTCAGCGTTGACAGAGAATCTTCCGTTCGTTGCCGACTCCCAATCGGAGCCTGAGAGCTTGGTTCCTCAGTATGAGTTGCCGGTTTGCGGCGATAGTAGTCCGCCACTCCTGATGCAGCCAACTGAAAGGCATCGCGGAGCGCCGGGTCTGCGAGCGCTTCGCGGGTGGGGTCGCTTTCATCGCCATGGACCTCATCGTCCTCCGCCAGAAACACCTCGTAGTCTTTGTTATCGCCAACGCTCTCGTTCTCGCGCTCCACCTCCTCCACCAAGTCACTCAGTGCATGGCTGGCTGCGCCTTGGAGACGGTCCCGAGCGGCGGTCAGCGGATAGCCCATGCTGCCAGGCCGCGTGGTGGTCAGCAGATCCACCACCACATCTGCCGGTAGCTTCGCTGTGCTCGACTGCGCGAACTGGAACAGACCCCCGAGCCGAACGTAGAATGCTCCCCCTGCTTGTCCCGGTGGTCGCCGATAGGCGCGAGAGACAGCCGTGTTGCCGTTCCCCCATGCTCCAACCTTGCTGATGGGAGTCCCACCCCGACGATTGAACAGCGGCTTGACCAGCTCGCCGTTTAGAGTGAGGCGCAGCTCAGGAAGATCGTTGGCTGCCAGGAGGACTCGCAATCGATCGATCAGTGGTTCATGGCGCTCGCGTTCGTAGACCCACCACCGGAGATACTCCTTCGGTACATCGTAGATCCGAATCATCGAGCCTTGCCGAGGAGCCACCGCATAGACAGAGATCTCCTGATCAGCTCCCAGCGAAATCGCGTGATTGTCGCGGCTGAACAGTTCCCAGCGGAACGTCTCCGACACTCCCAAGATCACCGCTTTCGCAATCCCAAATCCACCGGCAGCCTCCTCTGAATCGGTCGCCGCGCTCTTCCCAGAGTCCCCGAGCGATAGGAACTTCGACAGGATCGTCTCTGCATCCATTCCTATCCCATTGTCCGCAAAAGACAGAGTGCGGGCGGACTCCTCCCAAACCACATCAAAGCGGCCTTCCTTCGGTCCAATCTGCCGCTGCCGAATCGACGCTCTGATTGCGTCTACTGAGTTCTGGAGTGCCTCCCGAGTCGCGATCACCGGCAGATCCCCGCTGGCATAGACAGAAGTGGTGAAGTACCGCCAGAGCTGGGCCGCGTTGACCGATGGTCGCCCGCTGGCTTTGAGTGCCGATGCCGCTTCCAGAATCGCGGTGGCACCCAAGACTCGTCGAAGGGCCTCCACATTGACGCATACCCGACCCTTGCAAATCGAGGAGGCCATCCCTATCGAGCACCAATGACACGGCTGAGCAGCTCCTCATGGTTGACACCGGCCACATCACCGTCGAGCGCATCCATCCATTTTGCTGACAACTTGGGCTTCTGGATGGTCGGCATAAGACCCTTCACTTCCAGATAGCGGACCGCAAACGCGAGACGGGTTTGGCTCACTTTCGCCGTGCCAAGCGCCAAGTACACCCCCGGAACCAGCTCGACTCCTTTCGCATCTGCGCTGAGCTTCGGCAATCGGCCCAATCGCGAGTCCAAGTGTGCAACAAGTAGATACTCCAACAGAACCACCGCATGGCCAATCGAGATATCCGCTGCTGTGTCCAGCGCCTTCCGCAGCTCATCGCCCGACATCGACTTGAGGCTTGCCAACGTGGCTGGGTCCGGTCTGGCCGCGCTCGACTTTGGGCTGGGCGTAGATTCCGTGGGTCTGTTGGTCGGTTTCCGCGAATCAAGTATGGTGATTGCCCGAATGCAGTTGGTGAGCAACTGTAGACCAGCAAGTGCCTCTTTGACTTCACTGTGCAATTTTGGATAGTAGACTGCGATACTCGAGACAGCGTCTGCGCATCGGGTCACCATCTCGAAAGCCCGCTGGTGGTTCTCTTGAGCTTGAATCCAAATCGCACGCCAAATATCGTCGTATGCTGGAGGAATTGTTAGCGCACAAAAGACCATTGCGACATTCGTGAGACCGTCCGTTTGAAGGCGTTGTACGTGGCGCAGATCAGTCTCAATATCAGATGCCGTTCGTGCTCGCGCCTTCTTTGCGGCTTGTTGCTCAGAGTCATAGCTCATTTCAGGCTTCCTTTCATCACTCGGGTTTCCCTCATATCTCCAACTTTCCAATGAAGTCCTTAAACTGACGCATCGTGGTCCTGATCTGTTGCGCTCCGCCGTCCTGCAAATAGGCATTGGCATGGCTGGAGTTTTCAGGCTTGAATACTCCCCGCGTCACCTCAATAGCCATGGTGACCGTATCGGGCTGAAGACTCATATCGACTCTGATCTGTGCCAACTCCTGCTCGGGCAGTAGAGTGAACGAAACCGTGACGGTGGGCGGAGTCGCGTCGGGAGCTGGTCTGATGTGTGCTGGTTCTATAATTTGCATATGTCCCCTCTTGTGTGTCAGCTGTAAAACTCGACGCCGTCGATTGCCCCGATAAGACGCCCCCAGCTCTTCCGAATCTGGTTGGCATCCTTTTCGTATCCCAATAGACGGGCTTCCTGTTTTGTGAGTACAAGCCCGCGTGCCTTGATCTCAGCCTCAGTCAGTCCAGTGGCTAGCCGTCGTTTTTCTCGCGCACGCTCGCCGATTCGATAGGCTGCGTCCTGCTGCTTCGGCTCAAAGAATGCACGCGCTGCCGCCAACTGCGACGGATGCTTGCCCTCTAGGATTTCCCGGACGAGCACGCGGTCTTGCGCCCTGGCCAATTCGTCGGTCGCCACAGGCCGCTTGGAGCCAGGCCAGCTTCGCTTCCCTTGCGGACCAAACCCTGAGCCTGCCGTGATTCGGTCAAACAGGCTCTCGCCTGGCTGGCGTGCGTTGAGCTGACTCCAGACTTGCTCGATGTGTAGCGCCTGGCTACCATGAGGGTTCTCGGAGGCCAACATTCGAGCGGCAGCCTCTACATCTTGGTCATCGTAGGCCAGTATCAGCGCTCTGCGCCTGGGTGGCGGAATCGCGGCCACAGTTGCAAAAGCCGCCACGAGGCCAACCACCCCAACCACGAAAAGCGCTGGCACTACTGCGCTTATTTTGCGATTGGCCATAGCGTTCCAACTGTCTTATCCAGTTCTAGTACCGCCTTGTCAGCCATTTAGCCGTCCCCTTTTAGGCAGACATCCAGAGCAGACATCAGCATTCCCAGTCCAATTTTATGTACTCGGTTCAAGTGCTTCGCATTCTCGAGTTCGAGTCTGACTGCCCGCAGCTCGGTGGGTGAGACAGCGCTCAAAAGCAACATGGCGTCCTTCAGCGATGTGGCGGCCATCTCTCGGTATCGCATCGCGGCTTCCCAGTGGGCCAGTGCTTCGGCTGTGTCTCCTCGACTCTTGAACGTGATCACATGGCTCAGCTTCTCGAACGCCAGGTCCGTGTCAGCCCAACCCTTTTCGAGCAGCTTGTTGCAGGTCGATCGAGCGCTCATGTAGACCGACTCCGTGGACGAATCGGTGCCTGATGCGGAGTCTGTGCAACTGAGCCCTTCCTCCTGATCTCCTCCCGAATCCAGTCTCGCTGCGCCTCGGTCCCTTCGAGTCTGGACAGCAAGCGGCTCAGGAAGTGGCGCGGATCGTCTGTGCCAGAAGGAGAGCGCTCACCGGGTCGCAGTCCGAGCACTGCAAGGGAGGGCTTCTTCGGTCGCTCTGCGCAGCTTGCCCAGCACTTCCCATCTTCGCAGGGAGACTCCAGCCACAGATCACAAGAGCGGCAGTAGACAGCATCGTATCTGTCGGACAGCTCGCCGGAATGTTTGCATCGCGGACAAATCATAGGAATCTGTTTCCTCTTGTCTTGGTGAACATCGACGCTAGACCGGCCCCAGCGCGACGTTGATCGCCGCACCACCCGTCAGGTTGGCTGCTGTGATTCCGGTATCTGCGCCAAACGTATTGAGCCGATTGACAACGGGAATCGCGGCCCCCGGATTTCCCCAGAACATCGCCGTGCCTGCTGTCCATGCCGTTGCTCGGAAGACCGACAGGAGTGCGGACAGCGCAGTCACATTCGCCGTTGCGTTGCCAGTCGCGAGCACGAAGCGAATAGGGACCGCCGTGCTGTTGAGGATGAACTGCGTGCAGCGCAGCATCGACAGCGTAATGGTTCCCGGCACGACCGAGGTACTCTTGGAGCCGTCGACTTGCACATTCCCTTCGAGATTGCAGTCGGTCATCGTCAGCGCACACGGCTGCGGCTGTAGCGCACTCGGCCCGATCTGAATCACAGCGGGCGACGTGACAATTCCCACGGGCGGTCGATTCCACAAGTCACAGCGACTCGCTTCGACAGATCCGGACAACATTCGGAGCGCGGGAGCAGCGAGGCTGGTGGAGCGGAGGCGGCAGTCCGTAAGGAGCACCTGACTTGTGCCGGTTCCTGATGTGAATGTGTTGTCTGCGAGCAGAGCTGGAACAGGGCTTTCAATGGCGACATCGAAGAGAATCAGCTTTTGGCTGCTGCTACCGGTGAAGTGGATTCCAGCAGTCTTGCCCGCAGGAACGAAGATGCTGATGCCAGACCATGTTGCATAGGTCTTCTCGCGCACTCCTCCTTCGAGCGTCAGATTGCAGGTCACTTGCCCGCGCACAATCGTCGAAAAGTGTCCCAAGCGATCGAACCCGAGGACCGCAACGTGCTTCTTCAGCACGACATCCCCGGTGTAGTCGCCCGGCAGGACCAGCACGAGAGCAGGATCGGACTCTGTTCGCTCTCCAAGTGCTACCGCTGCGTCAATCGCTGCTTGCACCGAAGCGTAAAGCGGAGCGCTCCCACCTGGCGTGACGACAAACACATCGGGCCAGAGTGGTCCTGGTGGACCCGGAAGTCCCGGTGCTCCTGGTGCTCCAGGAAGGCCGGGAACTCCATTCGCACCACTATCCCCTTTTTCTCCACTGGCCCCAGGTTCTCCGGTAAAACCTTGCTGACCGGACTGACCCCGCAGTCCCGCCTCACCGCAGTCCCCTTTCTCACCAGGAGGGCCGCGAAGACCTGGCAGTCCCTGCGTTCCTGGGAGTCCTGCTGGCCCCTGTCGACCCTCTCTTCCGCGAGGGCCACTTACCCCGGACTGGAATCCCAGACGAGTACAGACCAAGAATACGATTGCTTCGAGTTCGTCGTTGGTCATGGTCCCCCCGAACCATGAAAGTTGTTAACCTACGGAGGACAACAGAGGACTCCATTGCGTGAGTCGTCGTTCCTCTGCTTGTCGAGATGACCGTCTGAAGGGTCACAGATGAAGATCGTGTTCGAGCAGAAGGTCACTGGATAGAATCCGCGACAGGCAACACCGGCTCGTTCGGTAAGAAGCTTGTCCTGAACCGCTCCACAACCAAACCACAGTCCCCCCCAACCCGACCCGGTACCTGCGCACTTCGCACTCAGGGAGGTAGCTCCCATGGCTGGCGCCTCTCCAAAGAAGAAGCCCTTCAAAGTAGTAGCGGAGCACTCCGCATCGGTCAGTTTGTTGGCATCAGCGCAGAGCTTGTAGCCGCTCAGACAGAGCGCCGACGCTTTCGTTGTTGTTGCAGAAAATTTGCCGCGACAGGCCCAGACTCCCTGCGTTCCGATTGGGAATCCATCTTGGCACGGCAACGTAGACATATCGGCCATGGAAGAATCGACCACCGCGAGATCAGGCAGCGCCGTCCCATCCTTCGTACACCAGTCGCTGATACAGGTCTGTCCCTCCGGACAGAGTGGCTGTTCGACTGAGCAGCGCCACATTCTGTCAGCGCTTTGCTCTGTGAAGCAGGCGACGGACAGACCAAAGAATGCGGATAGGACGGCGAGCCTCATGTTACTTGTCCTCTGACTTGGGTAGGGACGTTGGGAGAACCGGCGCTGGAACCGGTGGACAACAACTGTCCACTCGCTCCTTGAGCTGGTCCAGGTACTGCGCCAGTCGGCGCGCTCCAGGGTCCGAAGTCAACTTCTTCACCTCGTCATAGATGCTAGGCGATGGCAACGGAGCCCCCATTGGACACCATCAGCGAGAAGTCCACGAACGTTCCGTTAGTAATGCCTTGCTGAAGTTGGATGGTGAACCCAGTCGAGGTCGGAGTCGTTGCAAACAGACCTTGTGACCCAATGATCGCTGGTGTGACCGGAACTCCTGAGGAGTCCTTCCACTCTGAAGAGAACGCGATCGTTACTACATCCGTAGCTGCTCCGATATTCGCAGCCCCCGCCGTGATCCGAATGCGCATCGCTCGATCGGACTTCACAGAGCCAGCGACAAACATCACAGAGGCCACGTTGTTCGCTACGTTGGGCGCACCGATCGTTGGAGAGCCCGCATGCACATCCACCGTCGGCTGTGCTACGGTTCCGGTAAACACCTTCAGCCACGCGGCGGCGTACTGCGCTGCGGTCAAATTCAGGGTGGAGAGCACCGCAATCATCTGGTGTGCGGCGGTGTTGATCTGGGTCAGCCCGGCCAGGGTCGGCGACTTGTCCTGGGTCAGACCTTCGTTCCACGCCCGCCACTCCTGAAACGTCGCCGCCAGGAAGGTGCGCGTCAGCTCGCCGATCTCGGATACGTTGCCGTGATCGTCGAAGGTGCCGGTTTTGGGAGGCCAGGTCAGGTCACCGACAGAATCTCCACCGATCTCTGGCCGCGTCAGCTTGGTGGTCGTTGGCAACACCACTGCGGAGGCGGTCGAGGGATTCGCCAGGGCCAGTCCGAGGAGAGCGCTCATCACAGAGGGCAGCCGACTGCGAATCTGCTCACCCCGAGCGATGTAGGAATTGAAGCGGTCGGTGATGTCGCGGAGGTCGTCCCGCGTGTTGCGATTCCTTCGCTGCGTCTCAGTGTCTTGCCGATCCCAGCTCACCACCGCAGCGGTGACAAGACCCAGCAGCGCAGCACTTGATTTCGTTTCCATGTGAACTCCTTGATTGATTACATGTCTAACGGCGACGATTCGAGCGGCTGTCCCGGTTGTCCCGATTGTTGGACAGAAGGAGTCCCAGACCGAGCCCTCCTGCCCCAACTGCCATGAGTGACTCCGACCCGCTGCCATACGAGCGAGCCATCCCCCCTTCGTACATATCGCCGACCACCTTGGCCACTCCGGCCCCAGTCTGAATGTCCACGGCGGTCAGCTGATCTTCCAGCAGTGCCACGCTGGTTTCGGTCGAGTCGCGCTCCGCAAGGAACAGCTTCTTCAGGACCGGAATCAGCTCCACAAACTTGGTGTTGTTCGCGAGTACATCCAGCTCGGCCATCGCCGCTCTGCGGTCATCGAGCGAGTCCTGAAGGTCGTTCAGCTTGTTGCGAATCGCCCGACCGTTCAGGAACGCACCCACGGCTGCGGCAGCATCCGCTCCGGTGCGCAGCCAGGCTCCCGTTCCCCGTCCGTTGCCACCGCCACCACCGCTTCCGAACGACGGAACGCTCGCCTGAGCAGCGGACATCTCTTGCCAGAGGCGCTCGGCCTTGAGGAAGTCCGCCTCCGAAGCAAAGTTGATGTCCTGACCGTTGATCCGTGCCCGGTATCCGGTGCTCGGACCCGACATCGCGGCATTCGGATTGTACGGCACCATGCCGCCCTGCTGGATCGGAGTCAGGAACGGATTCGCTCCCTCCGGCACCTGCACGTTGATGCTGCCATCCGCGTTGGTCCCGGTCACTCGCACTGTCACATCTTTCGCCATTCGATTCCCCCGAACTTGTGGCTCTGGGCCACGTTGTTAGTAGACAGTCTGGCGCCAGTTGGCACCGAACAGCTGCGTCAGAAACTGACCCGACAGGGGCCACGCTGCTCGCCCATCTGAAGCGAGAATTCCTTTGTCACTATCGAGTCCCAAGTCCGCCGGACTCCGACCCCCAGCAGACGCCTGCCAGCGTCCAGGAACCCCGGCAAGACCACTCCCTTCCGAAGCCTGATCCGTAACCATGACCTGACTCCCTGGCGTCACAGACACCCGACCAGAAACAAACTGAACCGCCGACAGGAGTGGTACGACTCGACCTCCCTGCACCCCGTACAGCTCGTAGGTGCGAAGCATTCCGGGGACTGGTCCAGTGGTGCCCCCAGGAGGCGTGGCACCTCCGGCTTGGTTGATCTGATTCCGCAGCTTTTCCAGCTCGGCCTGATTCTTGGCGCGTGCGAGCTGCTGCTGAAGCTCGGCCTTCTGACGAGCGAGTTCTGCCGCGCCCTCTGCCGCTGCCTGATCGGCCTCCTGCTGGAGTCGCTCCTGCTCTGCTTGCCGATCCGCGATGTCGGCATCCTTCCGCTTCTTCTCCGCATCGATCTTCGCTTGGCGGAGTCGGACATCGTACTGTCCTCGGTCAATCAGCGAGAACACGAGCCGCTTGGGCTGACCACCTTTCAGCTCTGCATTCACACCCGCCAACCACGTCCGACCGTCCTCATCGTTGGTGATCTTCACCGACTCCAGCATCCAGTCGGGGGAGGCTCCCCAGCCGTCATGTTGAATCGTTCCGGTTTGCAGCATTCCCAGGTCGGCTGTCTCAATCAGCCCGTGGTTCACATCCCCTTTCTCGAAGTCGTTGTTGTCGTCTGGGTCGGCGATCTCGACCAGCCCCATCGACGCCTTGTCTCCCGAGAGCGACATGCTGACATTCGCGTCAGTTCCCGCCGTCCAGGTACTTCCCGTCACTGTTTCCCATCGGTACTTGGCCAACTTTCCTTCCCCCTATGGCTGCCGCTCTAGTGCGTCAGCGAGTCATTCAAATTGCATGTCCCAGGAGGGCTAGTCCGGCTCCGACTCTCTGTTGGAGAGAGGAGGAAGCACACTTCCCGGTGCAGAGGGAACTCGGACTCCCTCCTCTACAGGGACTCGAATTCCGTCCGCAGTGAGAACCCGACTCCCTTCCGCGACTTTACCCAAAATCGCCTGGCTGGCTGGACTCCTTCCGGCCAGCAGATCGTCTACCTGTTGCGGGGTCCAGCCTGCCTCCAGCAGGGCGTTGCGTGAGTGTTGTTCGGCGTACGGAGTGGGTCGAACGCTCGCTATCATCCGGTCGTTTTCTCTCTTCTGTGCCAGCCACTTCACAGGGTCGGTACGAGCGAGATCACGCAGCGCTGCTTGCTTCCTTTTCCACGCCATCGGGGACCATTCCGTCTCCGCTTCCAACACGAAGGTGAGCGGCTTTTCGACTCCTCCCTTCACGAGCCCCACGTTGTCTGCCAGCCAGAAAGCGCTTCGGCTCACCATGATCCGTACAGAATCGACCTGCCAGTCTGATCCCGAGCCGCTTCCGTCCGAGATGAGCACGCCCGTTTCCAGGTTGCCAATCCCTGGACAAGGCGGGAATCGGCCAAGAGTTACGACGTTTCGGGCAAAGTCCTTCGGTCTTTCGCGAAGCGGCTGCATCGGAACCCAGGCGCTAGGATGTTTTCCTCGTGCATCGGGCGGGAGATCTTGATCCAGATAGGCGTACTCCGAAACCAGCCAACTGAACTCCATGTCCCCGCTGTCCCCATGCAGCAAGAGCTTGATTCTTGCGTCTGTCCCGGCCCCAAGAGAGTCAGCGGTCTTGATCTTCCAGAAGTATGTCTCTTCTCTGCTCATGTCGTTGCCTCTTTGTCGGTCGGTAGCTTGATCCCAACAGCAGCAGGAACCCGGTTTCCCTCTTCAAGGACTCCCAGCAGAGCGCGGCTCTTGGGTGTCTTCCCATGCAGAAGGATCTCGATCTCTTCGGCGCTCCATCCAGACCCGGACAGGACGTGGCGCGCTGCCACGCGCTCCTGTTCAACCAAGCTTGGGGGGTCCGGGGCAGTCGACGGTGGAAGCGCTTTTCGGCTGTCCGCCTTGTCAAACCGCGTTGCTCGTGGCGGCATGGCCACCGGAGCTGGTGCAGGAGGCGGAGCCAGTGCCGGAACCGCTGCTGGTGCAGGAGGCGGACTTAGCGCTTCGTTCTTCTTTGGGGCCGTCTCTTCCTCCGACACTCCTGCCGTGTTGAGGATCTTGTCGAGTCCCTTTCCCGCTTGCTGTCCCCCCTGAGCGCCCGCCGTACCACCGGTCGCGCCACCCGCCACCGTGACGACTCCGACCAGCAGATCCTTGACTCCAAGTCCGAGCTTCTTCCAGTCGATGTTTTCAGCCATTCCTGAACCTCCCCCTTCCACTCAACTTCCATCGATCAACTGATTCTCTTCGGCAGATACAGCAGCGGATTGAGCGACTCGCCGTATCCCGCTGCGGTCCTAACTCGGATCTCGAAGTGCAGGTGCGGGCGCTCTGCCAGTCCGCTCGTGTGTGCATCCGCGACGGTGCCAAGCGGCTGCCCGGCGATCACGGACTCCCCTTCCCAGACGTGCGTGATTCCCAGGTGCAGATAGCGGTAGCAGAGGTTCTTGCTCACGCAGTCAATCCACAGCCCGGCGGCCTTCCGTTTTGGATCTCTGCTCAGGCGACCATCGAGCACCAGCATCACCCGAGCGTCGCAAGCGGAGACAACCACGGTGCCTGCCGGACAGTGCAGATCGACCCCGTGATGCGGCTGCGGCTTATGCCCCCGAATCGCCATGACAGACTCCCCCACCGAAGTCGGTTCCACCGGCCAGGTGAGCTGCGTTCTCAATGGGAACTCCGCGACACCAAAACAACACCCACGATGAGAGTCGCAGCAACGGCGACCGCGACTACCGCCCCAGCGCCGATTCCCTCAACACTCTGAGCAGCACGGCGAGCCCCAGCCGCCTCCGCCAGCTCGCCTGCCATGGTGCGCTTCCGCTTCGACTCTGCCTGCTTGGCCTCTGCCTCTGCGAGCGCCCGCTGCTTCGACTCTGCTTCCGCCTTCTGTTTGGCGTCTCTCTCTGCATCCGTGCGCTGCTTCCGCTTTGCTTCTGTCTCTGTCTTCTGTTTTGCTTCTGTCTCTGCCCTCTGCTTGGCTTCGGCTTTGGCCTTTTCCATCTCGACTGCCAGACGTTCGGGGACTGGTACACGCCGAATCAGCACCCTGCGGGCAGACACAAAGATGCGATGGATGAGCAAGAGTTCGAGCCCATCGAGCAAGCCGTGCATGACAGCCACCGCAAACAGCTCTGCGGCCTTCTCTGTCTCCGCTTGGGAGTTCTCGGTGGACTTCGCGCAGACCTTCGCCCAGTCGGTCAATTCCCCTAAAATGTCTTGTACGGAGTCCACGACAGAGTACGCTCCCCAGAGCCTGAGTGCCGACTTAACAGCAACTCCGATCGGACCCCCTACGACCCTGATCAGGGCCCAGCCCGCAAAGACCAACCCGAGCGGCCACAGGTTCCCTACCGACAGCACCGTGTCGAGCCTCTGCGCGGCAGCAGCCGTCAGGAATCGGCGGCTGGCAGCCATCGAAGTGACCATGTTCGCAGCTGTATGTAGGAGCCACTCCTTGCCCTCCGCAAAGCTCGACATGCTTGCTCCCTATGCCTTGCCCGCAAGAGCGCGCAGCGCTTCATCCCGCGTGTATCCCAGCGTGATCAGATGACCGAGTACGGGCTCTGTGTCCGGTCCACCCCCAGCACCAAACAGTCCCACCACTGCATGCTTTGCAGCGACCACCGGAGGGAGTTGCAGCGCGAGCCGAAGCTCGACCACGCTCCAGACCCGAAGCAGTGCGGCAAAGCTCGCAGCGTAGGCAGGCGCATCGGCTGACGTTTCGGTAACGATTGAGATCGTCGCCATGAAAGTGAGGAGCTGCGGTTTCTGGTCGAACACCCCGAACACAGTCTGGACGGCTTGAATCGCAGCCAGAGCGGTCCGAAGGTCTGTCATGCTGCGCCGGAGCCACCAACAGGCGAGTAACAGAGACAGTGCCCAGCGGTCCTCTGTACTCCCAAGAGTCGGTGCCTGGCTCTCTGCGACCTGAGAGATTCTCTTCGCCAGACCCCGCACCTCCGCTCGTCCCCGGTCCTCGGATTCTGCTTGCTTCACTTGCGTTTCTCCCGATGTCAACAGTTCCGCCACGCTCTGCCGAACCAGCTCTTTGAGCGGCTCCACTTCGAGAATCACGTTCACTACGTTCCTCGTGAGGACCACTCCCATCGACTTCCAAAAGACAGGAGCCCCACCAACAGCCTCGACGTGACTGGCAAGGACTCCGCCCAAGCGCAAAAGCTCAGCGGTGTCCTTCGCTTCCCAGGTTGCGCGCAGGAGTGTCATCAGCCGGGTGTCGGACGGTGGACTCATCGCCGAGAAGGTGCTGCCCATCCCGAGTCGCGCAAATCGTTCCTCGACCCGACGCTTCGCATCCGGCGGCAAAAACGGCGAGTAGAGGGACACGAGCAGGATGCTCAGCGCCCACAGCTCGTCGAGATTCCCCCGCGCACGCTCCGCGCCGATGCCGAGCGCACTCACCACGAAAGCGCGAGCAGCGAAGGCGACCGCCAAGGTCTTCGGATTCCGCGAGAAGAAGTCCGCGTCGAGACTCCTCGTCATGGCTTGGCCAGCGCTGCCAGCCGGGCCTTCAGCGCATCATTCTCTGCCTGCATCGCAGCCATATCCCCCGGCTTGCCCTTGCCTGCCTTCCAGCGAGTGCGCAGAGCCCGCGCAAGGTTCGACATTCCCAAATTGGAGAAAATCAGCGCTGCCTGAGAAGACATCTCGCGGTTCCACGAAGGCATCTTCTTCGGCGACCGCAACGCCAACTCCGTCAAGTACACGCCCATTCCTAAGATGACATGAGGTGCGCTCTGCAAGAGATCCTTGTTTTGCGCGGCCCATCCGGCTGGACGCCAGTCTGCGTAAACCTCAATTAGGCCGTTAATCACCTCATTGCTGATCTGCGCCACTGCGCCGCCACCAAAGTCAACAGTGAGCTTGTGGGTCCGAGTTTCGCGGTCCTTCGCTTGCGCGAGCAGCTTATCGTATTTCTTGCCCACCACGCCTCGGGACGGAGCGGCGGCCCCGGTGAGCTGTTCCTCACTCTTCCCGAGATTGACGAGTAGGGCACTGATCTGCTTGTCGGCTTCGTTGAGCTTTTCGATCGTCGCTGGTTTCTTGGCCATGGTTCCCCCGGTTTCTCTGTTAAAAACTAGCTGCCGCGATTTCTTCGCTGGTTGGTGCGACCGATCGCTTGGCCCACCAATCCAGCTCGGACTTCATCTCGATTAACTTCGGCAGCGTCTCTTTGGTGCTAAAGTCTTTTCGATGTAGCAAAGAGTCTATCAGCACTTTTGCCACTTCAATCTCTTTCATTTGCACGATTGCGGTTTCGCTCGGGATATGCACCAAGAGAAATAGCTGAAGGGCATTACCCTCTGCCAGGACAACCGCAAAGCTACCGCGAGCAAATTCAGCTTTCACTGTTCGTCGTACGCCATCTTCCGCGAAATAGGTTACCGTGTTCGGAACCAGCACTCCGCGTGGAAATTTGATTCCCCACCAAGACTCACAAGTGAGATTGATAGCAGTGTATTTGAGGTCGGTAGGGGCACTCGTGATTTGCCGATAAAACGTCCCATATTCTTTGCGGTCGAATGACACCAAGGACGCGACGGTGACACGGGGATCATTCACGTCGAACAGCGAGATCGGCCCGTCACCCACTCTCACCGGAACCAGAAAGTCCAAGCCTTTTCCCTTGACCGCCTTCAGCACTGCTTCCCAGTGTTTCCGGTACAGGTACTCTCGAAAGCGATCACTCGACCAGCGAATGCCTAGTCGCTCCCAGTTGCCCGTGGCCTCGACAGAGGACAGTGCTTCACGGAGCCCAGCCTCAAAAAGCCTTGTGTCTTCATTCAGAGGATACGCGCTTTGGTCGCGCAGCCGATCGGCAGTAACCAGGCCAAGCATCTTGGGCAGCTCGTCTTTTGATGGATCATAAGGAATCCAGCGCGACTCGCCGAATCGTCGCAGGCCAATCGTGGTATTCACCACTTGACCCATTTCGCCGCCAGCCAGCGGACTCGTCGGATCTTCTAAGCCATCGCCAAATGGGTTTAAAAGCGAGTTCGCCTGGAGCGCCCAGTCATATCCGAGCAGAATGGCCTTGTCCGGCTGCTCGACGAGCCAATACCACGGCCAGACCTTCTCGGGAATCTTGCGCAGAGCGGCCTTCATCACGAGGATCTCCCGCTCGACCACAGCTCGCTCCTCGCTGGCCACCATTCGGCCCACCACCGAGACTCTGGAGATCAGACCGCGTAGCTCGTTCCAGGCTCGGGTCTTGATTCGGTCCGCAGCCGCTTCGGCTTGCGCAGCACGCAGTACGTCGATTGCCTTTTTCGCAGACTCTGGGTCACGGGACATATACATGACCATCTCGTCTGCGCTCATCTCCGCTTGTGCTGCCGGATTGTTGGTCTCCCGATCGGCAGACGACAAGAGATCCGTCATCCATCCGAGCTTGCCCACGATCATGTTGAAGCGAATCACATCCAGACTTCGCGCCGACATGATGTACTTGATGCCGATCACTGCTTGGGTATTGCCCTGTCGCACCGCGCGGCCATTGCGTTGTTGCAGAGTCGCTGGCTCCCATGGCAAATCCATGTGATAGACCTGGCAAGTACGAATATGTAAATCGATCCCTTCATAAGCGGTAGCGTTTGCGATCACCACATCGTAGTCAGGCGCCACGGCTTCCTGTTCTAAGGTGCCATCGGCAGCGACGATCGCTGGGATGCCATTGAACCTCTCGGCGATGGACAATCGGCGCGCCGTGTCTTTGGCTTGATCGGCATTGATCACGGCAATCCGCTTGGGATCAAAACCGGCTTCCGTTAAGCACATCACCAGCCAGCGGTGGACGGGAATGTTGTCACAGAAGATCAGGTGGCCGCAGTCGACAAGCGACATAATCTCTTGAACGACCCTATCAATCTTCGGACTATGCGGATTCTTCACCCGTGCCGCGTTGCCCCAGGTCCAGCCGTCTGAGACCTTCTCGCCGAGCTTCGCGAGCGTCGACTCAAGCTGTTCCACGGCCTCAAGTCCGAGCGGGGCCGTCTCATCCCACCACTCCTCCATCTGCTCTGCTGTCGCGGTCCTGCCGTCACGAGCACTGCGGTAGGCTGCCTCAACCGCAGCGTCGCTTGGGTCCGCCGGAACGATTCCGCACTTGGTCAGCAGCGCCTTGCGGCGGAGTCGTTCTGCTTGAGGGATTCGCGGGTCGGTGAGCGGCATTCCCTCGATCACCTCAAAGGAGGTATCTGGCCCCGAGCTGGGCAGCTCTTCGTGGACCGAGCAGAGCGCCATTCTGACGAGGAGTCCCAGCGCCTTCCGCCGTAACGCCAGCTTGCTCCCTTCCGACTTCCCTTGCGCGGCCTTCTTCAGCGCATCTTTGTAAGCGGCTGCGTAGATTCGATAGCGAGCGTCTTGGGTCTTCGACAGCTCAACCATCACCTGTTCCACATTGCGTGGTGGCAGCTTCAATCCAACTTCTTCGGCAGTACGGAACTCACTCACCCGGAAGATCACGTCGCGCAGCTCGTCGAGGTTGCGGAATCCGGCCACCACCCGAACCGTCTTCACACTCATGTCCGGGTTGATGATGTCTCGCGATTCCAGCCTGAGATACCGGTCGATAAAGTCCTCTGGCGTCGCGATCCCAACACGGTCCCAGGCGGCGGCATCGACCATTCCCACCAAGCTGAAATACTCGAGCGGGGAGTTCTTGGCCGGCGTCGCACTGAGCAACATCACTCCGCCGCCCGCTCGCTGACTCCTGACATGGAAAGCGCGAACCGCCAGCTCGTAGGAGCGAATGGACCCATCGGCAATCGCTCCCAGGTACTTGGGTGCACCTCCTTCGATCGGACGCACCGGCCAGAGGTTCTTAAAGTTCTGGCCTTCATCCACCATGATGAGGTCCGGATTCACATTCTCAAACGTCAGTCCTTCATCGACGTATTTCGGATCTTGTTCGTCTTGCTCGGCAATCCAGCGGTCGAGCGCTAGCTGCTCGATGGCCTGGGCGCGCTCAGAGAGCGTCGACTTCCCAGCGAGCACCCCTGCGATGGCACTCTCTTCCGCAACCCGCTCGTCTCTGCGGCGAATCGCAATCTGCATCTTCGCTTGCTGTCTTCCGTCCTCCGACAGACCGGCCCATCTCGCTCCAATCTCTTTCTCTGCAGCGCTGTCCGAGACCTCCCCCAGCGGTCGTTCCTCGCCTTCGCGCTGCTCTGCTCGCTGCGCAATCTCCAGCAGTTCCCGCGACTGGAGCGCCAAGTTGCCCCCCAAGACTTCACTGTGCAGGGCAAAGCGTCCCCAGGTGGCTTTGGTCACGCGCAGACGCGCAAACATCGAGTACGTAACAATCGCGACATCGTACTCACCGGCTTGGAACTTCCGCCACTTGGCGATCCGCTCTGCAGAGCTGTCTGTCTTGGCTTTGTAGTAGCCATCCTTTCCCAGCGCTCTTGTCGAACCAACGACGAGTACCCGATAGTCGGGAGTCGCCGTAGCGAAATCCTTGAACCACTTCCAGGCGAGTCCGTTGGGAACGATTACGATCGGTCTGCGACAGCTTCCCATCTGGCGCAGATAGGCCACGGTTGCGATTCCGGTATAGGTCTTCCCAACCCCAACATCCAGCGCCAGCAGACCCCGCACACCGGCAATCAACCGCCGAGCAGCCGAGTTTTGGTGTGGCTTGAGCGTGATTCGCTTGCCCCAGCGCTCGATATCCAGCGGCTCTGTCGAATACTCTGGGAGGACGTACCCACCGGCGGCGCGGTTATAGGCAATCTCGACCTTGTTCATGGCAGATGCGTCGGCAGAGATCCAAGATCGAAAGCTCTCACGCGCCTGGGTGTGGTAGCTGATGCGAACTCTGGCCAGTGCTTCCGCAGCTGTCTCTTCCACTCCCTCTTCATTGACCCGCTTGATGTAGTCGGGCTGAAACAGACTCATGTCGTGGTTGAGGTAGCCGAGTAGGATCTTGACCCCTTCACTGCTGCTGCCTGACTTGATGAACTGATACGGAATGTTCTCGACAGTGATGAAGCCCCCGGTCCGCTCCAAGACCGGTAGCTCGAATTTCAGCCAGAAGCTTCCCCAGTCACGGACGACTTCTGCAGGAATCGAACGCGCTCGCGGCTCTGGATCGATCTCGACAATCCGCTTGAGCGTCAGTCTCTCTTGCAGGCGCTGGAGCTGACTTGTCGCCACGGGGTCGCCAGTCTTGGATCGCAGCAGCGCATTGTCATAGCGGGGCCAGAGGAGTCCGGTCAGGTAGTCCTGCTCAGGGAGCCACTTGTTCAGACTCTCGTCCATCGCCCACTCGACAAACCACCCCGCTTTGAGCAGCTCGCTGGCAATCTCTGCCGATGGAGGTAGCGGATCACCTCGCTCGATTCGCAGACGCTCGATATCGGAGATCATCAGGGAGCGCGCTTGTCGGTACAGCCAGGTCGCCTGCTCGATCACCTCGCCCGATCCCACATAGGAGGGAATGAAGACGGGTCGATTCGCCAGCGCTTCCGACAGACCGCCATCCGCTGCAAAGGCCGAGCGAAAGGTCACAATCTCGGCGTGCGCGCTCCAGGCTTCGGTGTCACGGATCGGGTGATTCCCAGCCCGCACCCAGCTCTGGAGAGACTGCGTGAGTTCTAGCCAGCGTGCGGACGCCTTCCCAATGTCACTCTGGCGACCGCTGGCCAGCAGGTCCAGATAACTCCCGACTCGTACCCCGAGCGTGACAGCAGCTTGGACCTGTAGCGGCAAGTTCTCATCGGCCAGACGCTTCGCTGCGACTTGGCTGGGCGGCAGATCGTGTCGTGTGACCGAACAGACCAGACAGCGCGGACGACTCTCTGCATCGGGAAGACGAACAAAGGTTCCTGTGACTTCATAACGGAATGCCTTCCTCTCGTCCGTATCCGTCACCTCATCGCCCAGGATGTTGGAGGGATGCCGCTCGAAATACTCGCCAGCGACGATATAGTTGTCTTCCACCAGCGTCGCAGACAGAGACCCGCCTCGACTCTCAAAGACCACCAAGTCCGTGACCATGTTCGCCGCAGGAAAGGTCGAGGAGGGCAGCCGATAGGCCAGGCGCAGATGATGATCCATCAGCAGATCTCGTCGCAGATCTGTGAAGTACGGCGTACGACTCGTCATCAGGCCGTACGGCACGACCATGGCGAGGACTCCGCCCTCTGCCAACAGATCGAGACTTCTCCTCAGGAAGTACACATAGGCTTTGTCATCACGGAATCGCTTGTCTGGGTCGAGCGTGACCTCGGGACCGCGCTTGCCGTAAGGGGGATTCCCAACGATCAGGCCGACCTTGCCGCGAAGGCGTCCACCGAAGCTGGCGACCCACTCCTCAAAAGAAGAAGAGACCAAGTTGATGTCCGGTCGGAATCGCTGAAGGAGCGCAGCAGAGGGTCGGCTGTACTCAATCGCTGTCCACTTCAGCAGCTCAAAGCCACGGACAGACAGCGCGTTACAGAACCGTCCAATCCCCGCAGAGGGTTCGAGCGCGAGCACGGTCTTGTTGTGCAGAGGCAGTCCATCGACCCAAGGACGGATGAGGCGAGCTACCTCTTGGCAAAGGAGAGTCGGCGTGTAGAACTCATGAACCAAAGCGGCTTCACTTGGCACCCAGGCTTCGGGCAGACGGTCCTTCGCTTTTTCGATCGAGAGTCCGCCCCAACCGGAATACTTCAGCAGGATCGGCCAGGCCGCTCGGCTCGGCGGCTCGAGCAGCTTGTGAACTGCCGCGATGTTGGACGCTTCCCGTTCGCTGGCTTTGAGTTCTTGGGGCACTTGCCCCATCAGCTCTTCAATCTCCGTTGCCGTAGGTGCGTCTTTGGGCTCCGCAGCAAGGACCACAACGCGCTTGGATTCAGGAATCCCGATCCCTGCGGCATCCAGCAGCCACCTTCGCACCTGCACCGCCTTCCGTGCGTCGGTCTTGATCGACTCCTCATCGGCCAGACCTGCGCTGCTGGTCTGGAGGTGTTTGATCTGCTGCTGCACTCGCACTTCGGGCAGCTCGCCATTCTGTTTCTTGGCCCGCTCCAGAGCGTCTCCTGCGCCAAACCATCCAGCAGCAGCATCGAGCAAGGCCCCATCGGTCGCGTCCATCTCCTCCCAAGCCAGCGCTGCAAACCGCACAAAGTCGGTCTTGGGCATGACTCCGGGAATCGGACGGATGGCGGACTCTGCGAGCGCATACGTAAAGAGCCGCTCGCCATCGCTCGCCGGGACCGCACGCTCGACTTCGGAGTGATCAGGCTCGGCAATTCCTGCGGTCCGGGCCCACTGACTGGTTACTCCTGATAGGTCTGGTCGATGAGCAGGAACCCGTGACAGCAGCCACTGCACGGTCTCTGTATCCGCTTTCTCCAGCCAGCTCTGAAGGCTCGCGGCGCTTAGCTCATGCCAGCGCTCGAACTGCGCATCGTCCAGTCGCTGGGCGGCAGGGATGAGCAGCGGCTCAAGCTGCTCGACGACAGTCTGAAGCAGCTGCGGACCCAGTCGAACAAAGAAGCCATTGACTTGCTCCACCTCATCCGGCATCGCCAGGAGCATGCTGGCCTGGACCTTTTTCATCAGCCCACGAGCCATCGTCAGCGTAGTTGCGTTCACGTCGAGCCCTCCCCAAAAGAAGCAGAGCAGAAACATCAGCCCCGGCTTCACTACTTCTTGTCCTTGATGTCCGATAGAGCCGCTGCCATTCCCTGCGTGAAGAGCGCCAGCGTCCGGGCATCCTTCTCTGCCTGCGTGGGCTTCTTCCCCGCCTTGGGCGGTTTCGCGGGCTTCTCTGCCTTCGCAGGTTTTGCTGGCTTCTCTACCGTCGAGGTCTTTGCCGGCCTCTCTGTCTTTGCTGGTTTCTCTGCCTTCGCCGGCTTCTCTGCTTTGGTCGCCTTGGAGGGTTTCGGTGCTTTGATTCCCAGCACGATGTCGAGGTCGTCCGCAGCCGTCTTCGCAGGAGCACTGGGGAGTTCCGGGAGTGCCTTCACAAACACCAACTCGCGCTTGCTCCGCTCCTCCGAAATCTGATCGCGGAGTGACTGGAGCACGACCATTTCTGCGGCCAAGGAAGCCCGGATCTCTTGATGCTTCCGCTGCGCGATCACGAGCCCCTCTTCCGTCTTGGGCTTCGCTCGATTGGCATGGGCGCGCAGTAGCTCCAGGGATCGTGATGCACGGGTTGCAGATGCCACAGCCGCTCGCTTCAGCTTTTCGAGATCAAGACTCTCCCTCAGTGCCGCAGGATCTGGAATGACACCTCTCGGCAGCTTGGTCGGCCCCCGAACAGAGCCTCTGGGCAGACTGATCTTCACACCGGGCGATGGCTGGATCGTACGTCCCCCATCACATGAGCAGGTGGTTGCGGCCACAGTCTGGGCGTTCTTTCCATTGCGCCACTGCTCATTCCAGATCGGCTGAAGCTGCGCGGTCAGCTCGGCTGCGTCCAGCTGGGCAGCGGGGTAACTCTGAACCAAGTGACCGATGAGCTGCGCATACCAGTTGCTCGGTGGATCTTTTCCTTCTCGCGACTTCCAGACAGCCATGATTAGACTCCCGTGAGCCGACGACGGAGCCGTCGGATTTGACCAGCCAAGGCGTTGCCCACTGCCAGTACCGCTTCTTCCCCAACCGTGTCGATCAGGTCGCAGGTCTGTTCGACCAGCAGACTGCGATTCCGCTCCCTGACCTGCGCCCCGAACCGCTCCTTTTCAAGCGGGATCGGACTCCGACATCCACCGCACAGCACGGACTCAAAGTGAGTGGGCTGCCGAGCCAGTCGATTGCCTTCCCCGCAGCGCGGACAGAGGACCGCATCGACTCGCTCCGCCCAACTCTGGCGATCGAGATCGTACTTCGCTCGCAGCTCTCTGGTGGCCACCAGTTCCCACGCGCCTTGCAGTACGCGAAACTGCTTCGCATCACCTGTGCGCACGTCCGGGTGGACCCGCCGCACCGCTGCTTTGTACGCGACGCGAAGCTGGCCGAAGCTTGCGGACGGAACAACCCCAAGAACTCTGTATACGTTGACCATGATTACTTCCTTGGCGCGACCCGATGTGCCGCTGCGGCGAGCTTGTTGAGCAGCTTGATCAGGCTCGCTGCATCACCGCCGCCATGTTGTTCAGCCACGAGGATCGCATCTTGGAGTTCCTTCTCCTCTTCCGATTCCTTCGTGCTCAGGGCCTGACTCTGCGGAACCACCGGATCGGTCGGCGGCGTGGTCTGATGCGACGGAATCGGCCCGACCGGCGCTGGCACAGACTGTGGAGTCTGCGAGGTTTGCGGAGTGTGCGGAGTCTGTGCCGGAGGAAGCTGCGGTCGATTCGGACCCCACGCCGACCCGATCATTCCGACCGCATTGATGAGCGCGATTCCCAGCCCTGCAACATCCAGTGGAGGTGGCGGAGTCACCGGTGCCGCTGCTGCTTGTTGCCGGATCATTTTCCCCAGCTCGATGTTGAGCTGCGCACTCTGTCGGATCTGGTGCTGAACCGAGGCACTGACCCGCTCGGTGTCGGCCATTCGACTCTGCAACTCTTGTCGTAACGACGCAGCCAGAGCCACCAGATCGCGACGCAGCAAGTTGCTGACCTGATGGTTCTCCGCGACTTCCTTGGTATAGCTGTGCGACAAGATCATCGCCGCACGAGACTTCTCATAGCGCATCTCTACGTCGCGCTCGTGCTCGGTACTGTCCAGAGCGGTGCGCTTGATGCTCGATTCCATGAGCGCCTTACCCATCGCCGAACTTTCGCTGGCACTGTCTCGCAGCGCCTGCAAGTTCACTTGGTAGACCGGGTCCGTCGATAACTCAGCCCTGGCCTCGACCTCTATGTCGTCTCCCGAGTCCGAGGCTTCTTCTTCTGCGGGCTCCTGTTCCTGTTCCTCTTCCTCTTCCTGATCTTGATCCTCGTCATCCTCGGCTTCGTTCCCAACGACGGCAGAGTCCCCTCGGGCGTCTGCTTCCATCACCGCGCCATCCAGTTGTCTGGGCGGAGCTGGGACACCCGATCGACGGACCGACTCAATCGTCGTCCCGAAGCTTCGGGTCTCCCGTCCATATTTGTCGAAATACTGGATCGAGCAGAAGCCAAAGAAATTGCTTGGTAGTGGCTGCGTAATGGGTGCCGTCTCATAGGCAGATGGAAACCACGACGTTCCGCGATAGTCCGATCGCTTCGCCCGAAAGAACTGCTCACCCTTGGTTGCAAGGCTCTCGATCTTGGACTTCGCCACGCTTGTTGCCCCCCGGCCGATTAAAAATTGCACGAATTTGTAGTTTGTTCATAGAAATATTTTGAGAATTATTCGCGCACATATAATGACAACCGAAGAAAACAATCTGTCTGTAGTTAAATATTTACGTTTCCAATTCCTACAAAAACAGCGTTGACCTTGCGTTGCGAAATCCAGCGTATAGCGGAGGGCGCTTTATCGGACGCTCTAGCGCGCGCAAAATTGTGAGATAATTTGTGAGATAATTTGTGAGTAGTTGGGCAGTTCGGCGTCACCCTCAGAAGTGGTGCTCTATTTGCCTAAGTCGACCGAAAAACCCTTCCATTTCGGGCACCTACGCACTGTGGCTCAATTTTTGCTAATAAGCCTCAAGATCGATCGCTGCCAGCGCTCGCATTTTGCGCACAATTTTGCGCGAAAAAAAGCGCGCAATTTTGCGCGAAAAATTGTCAGAAAAGCCATACAGAAAAATGAGAAGAAAAATTTCTTAAAAGACGCGCAAAAACATGATCAATCGACGTGAATTCGAACGCCTGGTTGACATAAAACTCAAGATTTCATAGCGTAAAATGGCTACCTGGGGGGACGATGCTGCAATTATTGGTCAAATGTCCAAGAGTAGGATGTGTGAATACATTCGTTAGACACAACGTGCTGCGCAAATACTGCTGCCGAAAGTGTCAGGTATTGGCGAAGAACGAATTGGTTCTACATGGGACGGTGATCTCTACCGCTGCCGGTCTCAATCAACTGGGCAGCGGGATGGTGCTGGTCCGCTTCGGGATTACGCATCCAACTTCGGGCGTGGTCCGGTGGTATCCGAGCCTGAAGTCCGGTCTGCCTCGTCCTGGGTTCGCACTCCCGATGATCAACTTGCCCTACGATCACCTGCCAGGAAGTGGGCTATACAACCTGGCCTTCTACGGCGCGGATGGCACGCTGGCCTTCGAGCCGACCGTTCGCTTCGCAATGAACTATCCAGCGGGTCGAGAGTCGGTTCCGTTTTCCTGCGGCGTGCCTTGGAAACACCAGGATGTGCCCTTCTAGATCGGTCGTCCTGAGCCAGGCTGTCGAGCAGAAATGCTTACCTAACCCGCTCAAAGTACAGTACATTTTCTGGGAGTATCGATCGCTTCCTGCTTCGTTCCTAGGAAAAGATGCAGCAGCGAAGCCTCTTTATAGGAAGGCTGCAACATGACGAGGCCACCCGACCATCCAACATCTGCGGGAAAGCTGGACCCCAGCATTCCTGGGAAGGTCTTTGGTGGGCAGTGGCTTCGTCGCGAACGCGAACGGGTGGCCATTGGGCGTGCCAAGATCGCGGCTCGACTAGGAATCAGCCCATACAACCTGCGCAAGCTGGAGCTGATGAACTGGACGATCCCAGTGAAGTGGATCGCGCAGCTCGCCGAGCTTGGCTTTCGCGTTGCTGATGAAGCTGACGCAGCGGCTGTCCCAGATCCTGTCTCATCTCAGGCCGAGCAGTCACCAGCAACTGTTGCCCCCGCAGTGGTGCCGACTCAGGTCGTTGGCGCAGCGAGTTCGCCGGGCGATCAGCTCACTCCTGGCTTCGATGGGGATTCGTTCCGTCAAGCGCGGCTGCGATTGCGGCTGAGCGTCACCGGCCTTGCAGAGCGTCTGCGTTGCAGCGCGATGGAGATTCGTTTGCTGGAACTGTCAGAACGAGGCCAAGCGAAGTGGGTGCCCCAATCGTGGCTAACCACGCTGCGCGAGCTGGGATTTCAGGAACCGCAGCCTCACTTTGGCGACTGGTTCCGTTCCCAGCGAGAACGGCTGGGCATCTCACGCGACTTGCTGGCAGCGCGGCTCGGAGTCAAGGCTTGGCGATTGGAGTATCTGGAGCGAGCGCGGCCACCGGCGCAAGTCCCTCATCAGTGGCTCGCGACGCTGTATGCGCTCGGATTCATCGATTCAAGGCTTTAGGGTGTGAACCCACCGGGGTTTTGTGAGTCTGCGCGACACCGTTGTCGGTTTGCGTGCCTCTCCAAGCCCCGACGATCACATTCACCTTGTCCCACACGCTCGGCAGATGTCGGGGATTGTGAGCAGTTCGTTCGCTTGGGCAGGACCTGGTGTAGTGGGACCGATTCGAGCGTCAAAATCGCGCAGCAGGCTCGACGAGACTTGGTTAGACAAGATGCCAACTTGTGTTTTCGTCCTGTGTCCATTGGCCTGACGGGAACGGACTATGCGCGTCGCTCATGGTCGTTGCTCTCTGTACGGCGTTGACAGCACGCAGGCCCATGCTTATCGTAGAAAACCGATGAAGCAAGCAAAGTCGAGCACGTCGGCCAAGAGTGCCTGCTGTCCGCCCGCGAACGAAGAGGTGGACCTTCGCCCCATCGAAGGTGAACAAGCAGACGAAGAGCTAGCGACGCTGGCGAAGGCGCTGGGGCATTCCGCCCGCGTTCAAATTCTTCGGTTGCTCGTGCGCAAGGATGCCTGCATCTGCGGCGACATTGTCGAGGAACTGCCGCTGGCACAGTCCACCGTGTCTCAGCACCTCAAGGTGCTCAAGAACGCTGGGCTGATTCGCGGCGAGATCGATGGTCCCCGCGTCTGCTACTGCATCGAACCACGAACGCTGCGTCGTCTCAAAGCGCTCATGGGTGGACTGTAAAACCTGCCATCCATCGTCTATCGACAATGAACGAAAGGGAACACTATGTCTGTCACACTGCGAGTCTTCGATCCTGCCATGTGCTGCTCAACTGGCATCTGCGGGCCAAGTGTCGATCCAGAGTTGGCTCGCTTCGCTGCGGATCTGGAGTGGCTGGGGAAACAGGGAGTCCGTGTCGAGCGCTTCAATCTGTCGTCGCAGCCTGCCGCCTTTGCCACGACCCCCGCAGTGAAAGAAGCGCTGGGTCGCGGAACGGAAGTGCTGCCGATCATCATGGTCGATGATCGCGTTGTGGCCGAAGGAACCTACCCCTCGCGTGAGACACTGGCGGCGCTGGCAGGCGTCGTGGTGCGCAAGCTGCCGCAAGTCCCGACGGCCAGTGCATGCTGCGCGCCGGCTGGCGAAAAGACCTCGCCTGAATCGTCGGTCCGGCCCAAGAGCGGCTGCTGCTGAGGAGTGCGACATGGACTTTCTGGACCGAGCGCCACGCCATTTGTTTTTTACCGGCAAAGGGGGCGTCGGCAAGACCAGCGTCGCTTGCGCCACAGCGATTGCGCTGGCGGACCGAGGGAGCCGAGTCCTTGTCGTCAGCACTGACCCCGCATCAAACCTCGATGAGGTGCTGGAAACCGAGCTTGTGGCGACGCAGACGGCGATCCGCACGGTGCCTCGCCTGTCAGCGCTGAACATCGATCCCGAAGCCGCCGCGCTGGCGTATCGCGAGCGCACGGTTGCTCCCTACCGTGGCGTGCTCCCCGATGCGGCGATTCGCAGCATCGAAGAGCAGCTCTCGGGGGCCTGCACCGTCGAGATTGCGGCGTTTGATGAGTTCTCCAAGCTGCTGGGCGCGGCAGCAGCAACCCAGGACTTTGATCATGTCATCTTCGATACCGCGCCGACCGGCCACACCCTGCGACTCTTGGAGCTTCCCGCTGCGTGGACGGGCTTTCTGGAAAGCAACGTCGGCGGGACTTCGTGCTTGGGGCCACTGGCGGGCCTGAAGGAACAGCAGTCGCTCTACGATGCGTCTCGGTGCGCGCTGGTGGATGCTGCGCGAACCGTGCTGGTGCTGGTTTCGCGACCTGAGCGGTCGGCGCTGCGTGAAGCGGAGCGCACCCGGCACGAACTGTCTGGGCTTGGCGTGGTTCGTATGGAGCTGGTCATAAACGGACTCTTCGTTGCGTTGGACGCCACCGATGAGGTGGCCGTGGCCATGGAGCGGCGTGGCGTGGTCGCTCTTCGTGAGTTGCCCGAAGGACTCCGCTTGCTTCCGCGCACACAGCTACCGCTGCTCTCGTTTGGCTTGGTCGGAATCCGGGCGCTGCGGACGTTGCTGGCCGCGACGCAGGATACGATCGAGCACGCACCTCTTGATGCGGTGATCACGGCCTCTACTCCGCCGCTCTCCGCTCTCCTGCCGGCGCTGGAAGCGAGCGGGCATGGCGTCATCATGACCATGGGCAAGGGCGGCGTTGGCAAGACAAGTGTAGCGGTCAGTATTGCGGTCGAGCTGGTCCGTCGTGGGCATCGAGTTCACCTGACCACGACCGATCCAGCTGCGCATGTTGTGGAGGCGCTGGGCGATGCGGTGTCAGGTTTGACGGTGAACCGAATTGACCCGCTGGCAGAGACACGCGCCTACTCCGATGAAGTGATGAAGACTGCGGGGACAGGACTGGATGCTGCCGGTCGGGCGCTGCTCGAAGAGGATCTGCGCTCACCTTGTACCGAAGAGATTGCCGTCTTTCGCGCCTTCGCGCGCACCGTGGACGAGGGCGAGCAGGGCTTCGTGGTGATCGACACCGCCCCAACCGGTCACACACTACTTTTGCTTGATGCAGCGGAGGCGTACCACCGCGAAGTCCTGCGAACGGCAGGTCACGCTCCAGACGCGGTGCGCCGGCTGTTGCCACGGCTGCGCGATGCGGCGTTTACCAAGATCCTCATCGTGACGCTGCCCGAAGCAACCCCAGTGCATGAGGCGGCACAGCTACAGCGCGATCTGGTGCGCGCTGACATTCATCCCTTTGCATGGATCATCAACCAGAGCTTGATGCCACTGGCTGTGACCGATCCAGTGCTGGTGCAGCGCCGCGCTCGCGAAGGCCGCTTCCACGATGAGGTGCGCAAGCTGGCACAGCGGGTCGCGCTGATTCCGTGGACAGACACGCGGACCAGCCGCTTAGAACTGTTGTCCACGGCAGACGCTGGGCTGGCCCGCGCCTCAGCCGCGCAAACTTCACCGTAACCCCTCCCAAGATATCCGGCTCAGCGCTCATAAGGACTTGCTGGACATGCAGAACATTGGCAAAGGCATCGCACACAAACTCTCGTTTCTCGACCGATATCTGACCCTGTGGATTTTCCTGGCGATGGCGGTCGGCGTGGCTCTTGGTTTCCTGGCACCGGGCTTCACCCGAGCACTCAACCGTATGAGTATCGGCACGACCTCGATTCCGATCGCGGTGGGCCTCGTCCTCATGATGTATCCGCCGCTCGCCAAGGTCCGTTACGAAGAGCTGGGGAAGGTCTTTCGCAATCGCCGCGTGCTCGTGCTCTCGCTTGTACAGAACTGGGTGGTGGGACCGCTGCTCATGTTCGGTTTGGCCGTGCTGTTCTTGCGCGATCGACCCGAGTACATGCTGGGCTTGATCCTCATCGGCCTCGCGCGCTGCATCGCGATGGTCATCGTTTGGAACGACCTCGCCAAGGGGGACACGGAGTACTGCGCGGGCCTCGTCGCACTCAACTCGATCTTTCAGGTTCTGTTCTTCTCGGTCTACGCCTACTTTTTCGCCACGCTGCTGCCGCGCTGGCTGGGCCTGCACAGCACGGTCGTACACATCTCGATCGGACAGATTGCCCAGAGCGTCGCCATCTACCTGGGCATTCCGTTTCTGGCGGGCTTTGTCACGCGGCGAGTGCTGGTGCGTGTCAAAGGCGTCGAGTGGTATGAGTCGCACTTTGTGCCGAGGATCGGGCCGCTGACACTGGTCGCGCTGCTCTTTACCATCGTGGCAATGTTTTCGCTCAAGGGCGAAACCATCGTGCAGCTTCCGCTGGATGTGCTGCGAATCGCTGCTCCGCTGCTCCTCTATTTCCTCGTGATGTTTGCCGTGTCCTTTGTAATGAGCAAGCGGGTCGGTGCGAGCTACCAGCAATCAGTGACCCTGTCGTTTACCGCCGCATCGAACAACTTTGAGCTGGCGATAGCCGTCGCCGTCGCTACGTTCGGCATCCACAGCGGTGCAGCGTTCGCTGCCGTGATTGGCCCACTTGTCGAAGTGCCGGTGCTCATTGCGTTGGTGAACGTAGCGCTGTGGGCGCAGCGCCGCTTTTTTGGCAACGTCGCGCCTCCTTCTCCATCCCAGGCGTCGAACTGACCCGCACAGGAAGAGAGCAGATCATGGACCGAGCAAAGAGCATCCTGTTTCTCTGTGTCGCAAACTCCGCCCGCAGCCAGATGGCCGAGGGACTTGCGCGCCAACGCTTTGGGAACCGAGTCCGCGTGCAGAGCGCAGGCAGCCATCCATCGCGGGTGAATCCCTACGCCATCGAAGTGATGCGAGAAGTTGGCGTTGACCTGACCGGACACCACTCCAAGTCCGTAGACAGCATTGACACAGCATCGGTGGGAACAGTCATCACGCTCTGCGCGGAGGAGGTCTGTCCGGTCTTCCTGGGTCACGTCGAGCGGATTCACTGGCCCATCGCCGACCCAGCCAGCAGTGATCCATCGTTGTCTCGCGATGAACTGCTGTCTCGCTTCCGAACCGCGAGAGATCAAATTGCCGTGCTTCTGGCTGGGCTCGATGTGCGCTAATCATCCGCAATGCAACCGTACTAGCCAACAGACGCACGCAAAAAGGGGGCTTGATTCTCTAATGCATGCGAAGGGGTGAGGGTAGATGCGGGATGGCCTGCACAGGCGAGGTCAATCGCGCCCCCGGATTACGAGACGGACGAACTCTGTCCGGCGAACTCCCTGTTGCGAACAGAGGTTCAGAAGGCGGCAGCTGCAACAGCACAGATCGTTACGGACTGATGTCCAGCTCGCCCATCATTCCGTTTTCGGCATGTTCCAGGATGTGGCAGTGGTAGAGCCACTTGCCGACGAAGCCGTCGAAGCGTACCGCGAGCTTCAGTGTCTCCTTTCCCTTGATGTTCACCGTGTCCTTCCATGCACGAATCGGCTCGGGAACTCCTTCGCGCGACAGGACTTGGAAGGAGAAGCCGTGGATGTGAAACGGATGATCGATCGCTTCATCACTCATCACTTCCCACTGCTCAACTTCACCGAGCTTGGCGCTGATGATGGGAACGTTGGGATAGACCTGTCCGTTGATGGTGAACATCGGCATCATAGTGCTAGCGCTGCTGCTGCCATGGCCGTTGTGTCCGCTGGTCATCGGCATCATCTGTTCGCTGAGCATGAAGCTTCGGGTCCGTACCGGAGCAGGAAGCGTCGCAATCGTCGTCAGCGTCGCGGGCAACATGGGCGACATCACTGCCGCCTCTGCACTGTACTGCACGCGCAGTACGTTCGCTTGCGGAAGCGCTCCCGTGTCGTGCCCGCGCTCGTAAGGGAGCGTCACAACATCGAGCGCAGTACTCGGCGACGCCGCTGCTGAAATCACAACATCGGCGCGCTCGCCTGGGACCAGCAGCAGCTCGTCCAGCTCGCGTGGTGTTTCAATGAAACCGCCGTCCGTTCCGAGCAGCGTCAGCTTGTGACCCGGAAGCGAGAGCCGGAAGTAACGTGCATTCGCCGCGTTGATGAGACGTACTCGATGACGCTCTCCGGTGCGGAGGTTGAGAATAGGTCGCGCTTTCCCATTTGCGAGCAGCAGATTTCCCTGTCTGCCGATCATCAGCTCCATCATGTCGCCGACAGGCATCGGCATTCCGTTCGCATCCAGGTACACATCATCGAGCATCACCACCCGTTCACTGGTCAGCATCGGTTCGCTGGCCGCGCGTACCACCAGCGCACCATAGAGCCCCTTTTCCACTTGTGAATCGGAACGAACGTGGGGGTGATACCAGAACGTTCCTGCATCTTGGACTTGGAAGCTGTAGTCGAAGCTTCCGCCCGCAGGAACCGGATTCATCATCAGCGTATGGCCGTCCATGTTGTTCGGAACGCGTACGCCATGCCAGTGAATCGTCGTCGGATCAGGCAGGCTGTTCTTGAAGTGAACCACCACCTTGTCTCCCACCTTCGCTTCGAGGAGAGGGCCCGGAACGCTGCCATTGTACGCCCAGGCTGGTGTCTTCTTTCCCGGCAGATACGCAACCTCTGTCACGCGCGCTTCGATGTCTACTTCGACAATGCTGGGATCGGGATTCTTGTCTGTCAGCTTCTGCATGTCCCATGCGCCTGTATAGGGCGGGACATCGAGCACTTGGGGCAAGGTGTACTCATCCTTCATGCTGCAACTTGTGACCGTTGCGAGCGCGGCGGAGAGCGCCGTGGCACACACCACACGCAGTAGGAAGCGGGAACGGAACGATGTTGGTTTTGACTTCATGGGGACTCCTGTTTGTGCGTTCATGGGCACTCCTCTTTCACTTCGGACGAAAAATAGGGGACCGCGCTCAGTGCTGTGGTCGCACGAGTCTGTCCACTCTCTGCTTGAGCTGCTAGGGACGGAGTGTCGGTCGCGGAATGGTGTCCGCGAGCGTGGTCGCTTCATGGTCTTTCTTCCTCGCAAGGGCAAGCAAGCGAAGGATCAAGCCCATGAAACTGCTGCTGGACAATGGGCAGACCTCCGCCGTGCGTTCGATAGAACGAACACAGGGCGGCGATCTAAATCCGCAGGACAGAATGAAGCGAAGGAGGCGGACCACGCAGCGCAGGATCACCGCGACTCAAGGGGGAATTGCGTCGCTGCGACGGGGGTGAAAGGAAGGAATGCTGCGGCACAGGCAGGAGTGCAAACAGGACTGCCACGATATGGCTATGCGAGAGCGAAGCCGGAGGACTCGCATCCACAACAGCAGGCGCCGTGAGCTTGCAGCAGTCCTCAAGATTCCATGCGGCATTGGGGGATGAAGGATCGCTCTCCTGCGGCGGCGAGCACGGACTCAGCGAGCGACCGCCATCCGTGCAGACAAAGACAGGCAGCGCTGGCACAAGAGCGTGAACCAGCATGAAGATCGCGAACACAATGTGCGCGAAGCGCTGCATTGATCGCGAACCTAGCGCCAATGATTCGGCCTGGCAAAGCGTTCTTTTCACTGCCGTCGGAGCCTAAGCCTCCTGTTTGGTTGGACCCGTGAACCGATACACACTGCGAGCGGACAGTATTCAGCATCTTGGTCGCCAGCAGCCATGGCTTGAGGAGGGCAGGGCATCAGCATTCCCTATCGCAGCCAGGATGCGGCGCGTAGCATGCTTGTGTGCAGCTTGATTGCGCAGGCATGACAACGCAGACAGCGAGGATGGCATGGGGCATACGCATCGCTCCGGAAACGGACACGATCATGAGGATGGGATTGGTCAGACAAACGACTCGGCTGGGCATGCTCACGGTCATGGCCTGACGCCGGGCAGCCGCAACAAGCGACGACTGGCGGTGGTGCTGAGCCTGACAACGCTATTCATGGCAGCTGAGGTCGTGGGCGGTCTTTACACCAAGAGCCTGGCGCTGCTCGCTGATGCGGCCCACATGCTCACCGATGCGGGAGGCTTGGCGCTGGCGCTGTTTGCGATCTGGTTCGCCGAGAAGCCCGCCACGCCCGAACGCACCTACGGCTACTATCGCGCCGAAATTCTGGCGGCGCTGGCCAACGCCGTTGTGCTCATTGGGATCTCGGGGTTGATCTTGTATGAAGCCTACGAGCGCTTGCGAACGCCGCCTTCCGTTGCCAGCAAGCCCATGTTGGCCATCGCGGCGTTGGGACTGGTGGTGAACGTCGTGGGGCTCACGATTCTGCGCGGTGGGTCGCGCGATAGCTTGAACATGCAGGGAGCCTACTTCGAGCTTCTGTCCGACGCATTGACTTCGGTGGGCGTGCTCGTGGCAGCAGGCATCATGTGGGTAACAGGGTGGTACTACGCCGATCCGTTGATCTCAGTGGGTATCGGGCTGTTCATCCTGCCGCGCACCTGGGTGCTCCTGCGTGAAGCAGTGGGAATCCTGCTCGAAGGAACCCCTTCGGATGTCAATCTGGCGGCGCTTCGGACGGCACTCGAGACGCTCCCCGGCGTCGCGGCGGTGCATGACCTGCACGTCTGGGCACTGACCTCAGGCGTATACGCCATGAGCCTGCACGCCGTGCTCAAGGACGACGCTGGCCACGATGAGGTCTGTCTCGCCATCCGCCAGCACGCACGCAGCGCCTTCAAGATCAACCACTCGACCGTCCAGGTTGAGCGAGCCTGTTGTCCGCCCGCCGAGACGCACAGCTAAAGAAGCGGCCTGGCGAGTTCGCGCACGGTAGCGTCTCTTCCCATAACGACAAGTCGGTTGACACGAAAACCAGAGCATGAATATCTGTCCCTGTGTCAACGACACGCGGGACAAGGCAAGCACAGTCAGGTCGATATTTGCTGCGTCGTGCTGCGCAGCTTGTCGTGCGGCTGTCGGCGTTACTTATCCTGCTGCAACTTCTGGGGCTGCCCCAGCTCATCGCTAACTGGCGCGGCGAGTCCGACGGCGGCTGTACCGAGCGCTGTGCGGACTTTGACGCGAGCGAAGAGGCCCCCTGCGGTCCTCTTTGTCCCACTTGCACCTGTACCCACGCGCGCAGCCCAGCGCTTCCGGGGGCATGCGTGGGGGTGATAGCGCTGCTGGCTAGCGGCGTGGTTGATGTCGTGTTGCCCCGAGTGGATCAGCTTCCGGCTGCCCCGGATCTTGAGGGCGTCTTCCGACCTCCTCGCACGTAGTGACGGGCCGAAGTCGCTTGCTGCGGACTTGCTAGGTCCGCCGTCGGCGTCGTTTATCCAGGTCACCTCGCAAGGAGGAAACAAGATGTCTCTTTTCCTTCGCACAGCGCGAACGTATGCGCTGCTTGCGTGCATTGGTTCATGGGGCGTTGGCGTCCGCGTAGCTTGCGGCACGCCGAACCCCTGTGGCCCTGTTTTGTCGTCGATAGAAGTGATCCGCTGCGCGCTTGCGCAGAGTCCCGAAGTCCGTGCCGAGGAGCAGGCGCTCGCTGCACTACGGGGTCGCCGCACCGCTGCCGGGACGCTGCTGCCAAGCTATCCAACGCTCGCAGTGAGCTTGGCGCAGCGCACGCCACGGGGCGCAAACGCGGCGATGGCGCAAGAGCAGGTGCGAACACTCAACTGGTATGTGACGCTCTCCCAAGAGATTGAGGTCGCGGGACAGCGCGGTGTGCGGCTGGATGTCGCGGACGCAGCGGTCGCAGCCCAGGTGCGCCGGGTCGCGGTCGCGCAGCAAGAGGTGATCGCGGCAGCGCTGACAGCCTATTACTCGCTGTGGTCGGCGCAGCGTGAACAGCAGCTTGCCGTGGAGCTTTCCGAGGTCGCGGGCGGACTGTCGAAGGTGGCTTCGGCGCGGGCTGCGCAGGCACTGCTCGCTCCGGTCGAGTCGCGCGTGGCGCAGGCCGAAGCGACCCGACTCACCCTCCTCGGAGTCGAAGCGAGGCAGCGCGCAGCGACAGGTCAGGCCGTCTTGGCGACACTGCTTGGCCTCTCCGCGACTGCGCCGCCGTCGATAGCCGTGCAGTCCGTGGAACCGGACCCGCGCGTGCTCCCGGCACCCAGCGATGATCTGCCTGCGCTCATTGCTCGCTCGCTGACGCTTCGCGGTGAGCTGGCGGCGGCTGAGATGGAGCGCACGATGCTGTTGCAACAGGTACGTCTGTTGCGACGAACGCGGGTGCCGAACGTGACACTCTCCGCCTTTGCGCAGAGCGATGGCTTCGACGAGCTGGTGTTAGGGGGAGGGCTTGCGATGGGTCTGCCGCTGCCCGCACCGCTTGGTCCAAGTCGCCGAGGTGAAATCAATGAAGCACAAGCGCGTGTCGCGCAGTCCGAAGCCGAGCTGGATCGAGTTCGCCGCCGCGTCCAGCAAGAGGTCTGGCAAGCCGCTGCCGCACACCACGCGCAGCTGGAGGCGCTGGCGCTCCTCACCCCAGCGGTCGTTGCGCAGGCACGCATGGATCTGCGGGCTCTGGCACAAGCCGTGGGGGCTCGTCAGCTTCCGCTGCGCGAGGCGCTTCTCTCGCAACGCACGCTCATCGAGCTACTTCAAGCGCATCTGAACGCGCAGCGCGGCCTGCTGCTATCGCGGGTTGAGCTGTTGCGCGCTACCGGACTGCTGGCCCAGAGCGTTCCAGCATTCCAAGGAGAGACACCATGAATTCGCTACAAACAGCCTGGTTGCTCACGGGCATGCTCCTGATTTCAGGCTGCGCCAAGAGTACATCGAGTGCCCCTGCCTCTGCTTCTGCAACCGAGGGCCAAGAGTCGGGCGGGCACAAAGATGAAAGCGAAGAACATGCAGAGCTGCCGCGTCGCGTTCGATTGACGGACCAAGTGGTTGCAGCGGCGGGTATCAAGACCGCTCCGGCGACCGCGCAGTCCTTGCCCGCTACCGTAGACCTGACCGGCGAGATTACCGCCGACCCGGATCACGCGGCGCGTATCACCGCGCGCACTTCTGGTCGAATCGTCGAGGTTCACTTCAAAGAGGGCGACCGCGTGCAGGCTGGTGCGCTGCTGGTGGTGCTGGAGTCCACAGACATCTCGCGTACTCGCGCCGAGCTGCGGTCAGTTCAAGCGCGGGCACAAGCCGCGCAGCAAAATGCGACGCGCCTAGAGGCACTCTCTCGCTCAGGTCTGGCGGCAGGACAAGAGGTCGCTACTGCACAAGCGGAGGCCGCCGCACTGGCCGCTTCAGCCGCCGCTGCGCAGCGCACGCTTGCCGCCGCAGGAGCCAAGGAGGGCGAACCCGGCCTCGCTCGTTTGGAGGTTCGCGCTCCGATTGCGGGCGCGATTCTGCAACGGAACGCGATTCAAGGTCAGACCGTCGAGGTCGGACACCTGTTTGCAGACTTGGCAGACCTACAGACCGCGTACTTTGTCGGGCGACTGTTCGAGAAGCACCTGGCGCGGATTCAGGTCGGGGCGAAAGCGGATGTGCGCCTCAACGCCTACCCCGGTGAAGTGTTCCAAGGCACGGTCGAGCGCATCGGCCAGCAGCTTGATCCGCTGGCGCGCACCGTCGTAGCGCGCATCGCAATCCAGAACCGCAACGAGCTACTCAAGGTAGGTCTGTTTGGCAAAGCGCGGGTCACAGTGCCCGACGTCGCCCCGCAACGGTCCCAGCTTGTTGTTCCACTGGATGCAGTGGTTCGGGTTGCGCAGGACGATGTGGCCTTCGTGCGCCAGCCCGACGGCCACTTTGAGATCCATCCCCTCAAACTCGGACGTTCTGCCGCTGGTCAGGTCGAGGTCATCAGCGGCTTGCGGGTCGGCGAGCAAGTAGTGGTGCAGGGGGCCTTTTCACTCAAGAGCGTCTTTCTGAAAAACACCTTCGGTGAGGAGGACTGACATGCGACTTCTCTCCGCGATCGTTCATTGGTCCCTACAGAACCGTCCGATCGTACTCGTCGCGACGCTGCTACTCATCCTGTTTGGCGTGCGCGCGGCCAGAGATCTACCGATCGATGCGGTGCCCGATGTCACCAACATCCAGGTTCAGGTCATCACCTCAGCTCCAGCTCTCTCACCCGTCGAGGTCGAGCAGTACGTGTCGATTCCCGTTGAGCGGGCCATGGCTGGAATGCCCAAAGTCACCGAGATTCGCTCGATTTCGAGATACGGCCTGTCGGTCGTCACGGTGGTGTTCGCCGATGACACCAACATCTACTTTGCGCGCCAGATGGTCGGCGAGCGCATGCGGGAAGCCGAAGCCGCCGTGCCCGTGCGCTACGGCAAGCCCGAGATGGGTCCAATCAGCACCGGACTTGGCGAGATTTATCAGTTCGTGGTTCGCGGCGAAGGACACTCGCTGATGGCGCTGGAAGAGACACTGGACTGGTACATTGCGCCGCAGCTGCGCATGGTGCCCGGCGTCGTCGAGGTCAATAGCTTCGGTGGCGAAAACAAGGAGTACCAAGTCGTCATCGATCCGCAGCGCTTGCAAGCCACGGGGCTCTCGGTACGCGAGGTCATCGAGGCCATCGAGCAGTCGAGCGGCAATGCCGGCGGCGGCTACCTCGAGCGCAATCGCGAGCAGTACGTCATCGGTACGCGCGGTCTGGTGCGAAGCCTCGAAGACCTCCAAACGGTTGTGATCGGCGCAACCAAGGACGGCGTTCCCATCACGGTCGCGCAGATTGGCGAAGTGCGCTTTGGTGCCAAGCTCCGTCGCAGCGCCGCGTCGATGAACGGCGAAGGCGAGGTCGTGGTCGGCGTCGCCATGATGCTGATGGGCGAAAACTCTCGCGTTGTGACCGAAGCCGTGAAGGACAAGCTCAAGCAGATCACGGCCAGCATGCCTTCTGGAATGCGCGTCGAACCTTTTTATGACCGCGCGGCCCTGGTCAGTCGCACGATTGGGACGGTCGAGCGCAACCTGCTCGAAGGGGCCGCGCTGGTCATTCTGGTGTTGCTTCTCCTCCTCGGAGATGTTCGCGCGGGGCTCATCGTGGCCACGACGATCCCGCTGTCGCTCCTCTTCGCCATCATCGTCATGCAGGCGCGAGGCGCATCGGGAAACCTCATGAGCCTGGGCGCGATTGATTTCGGCCTGATGGTGGACGGTGCGGTCATCATCATCGAAAATGCCGTGCGGCGGCTCGGCGAAGCGCGCAGGCAGGCAGGCAAGCCGCTGTCTCCCACCGAGCGCTTGCAGGTTGTCGAAGAAGCCACGATGGAAGTGCGCGGTGCAACGATCTTTGGCGAAGCCATCATCGCGATCGTGTATCTGCCCATCCTCGCGCTGTCGGGAATTGAGGGAAAGCTGTTTCACCCGATGGCGCTCACGGTGCTGTTCGCGCTGATGGGAGCGTTCGTCCTGACGCTGACCTTCGTTCCAGTTCTGGCCAGCTACTTCCTGAAGGACCGCGAGCACGAGCACGAGACGTGGATTGTCCGCAAGGTGCATGCGTTCTATGTGCCGCTGCTTGCACGAGCGCTACGACGGCGCTGGGTCACGATCTCGCTTGGCGTCGCGCTACTTTCGGTCGCAGTCGGCCTGTTTTTTCGTCTGGGCGCGGAGTTTGTGCCCCAGCTCGACGAAGGAGACTTACTCGTCGAGGTGCGGCGTCTACCGGGTGTTGCGCTCAGTGAGTCGATTGCACTAGAGGCCCGCGTACAAAAAGCCCTGCGTGGTCTGCCCGAGATCCAAAGCGTGGTTGGCCGCATCGGCGCCCCCGAAGTCGCAACCGATCCCATGGGCATCGAACAGAGCGATGTCTACGTCTTGCTGCACGACCGCTCGGCGTGGCGAAAAGGAATGACCAAGGAAAAGCTCGCGCAGGAAGCCTCTGCTCGTCTGGCGGAGGAGGTTCCCGAAGTGGCGACGGCCATCTCGCAACCCATTCAGATGCGCTCGAACGAGCTACTTGCCGGCGTGCGCTCCGACGTTGCCGCGATCTTGTACGGCCCCGATCTAGAGATTCTGCAAACGACTGCCCAAAAGCTCGTCCAGGTGATCTCCAAAGTGCCTGGAGCAGTCGATGTGCGCGCCGAGCAAGGAGCCGGGCTTGCCTACCTGCGGATCGATCCCGATCGCGAGCGACTGGCACGCTACGGACTTACGCTGTCCGACCTCAACCAGATTACGGAGACGATTGCCGTCGGTTATCCGAGCGGCGTCGTGTTCGAGGGAGAGCGGCGCTTTGATCTCATGGTGCGTGTGGCAACGAGCTTTGATGGCACCACGGATGAGCTGGCCGCGCTGCCGCTGAAGTCCAAGAGCGGACAGGTGGTGCCGCTGGGTGATGTGGCTGACATTCGGATTGAAACGGGGCCGGTTCAGGTCAATCGCGAGCGTTTGTCCCGTCGCTACGTTGTCGAGTTCAACGTTCGTGGACGTGATCTGTTATCGACCGTGCGCGATGCCCAGGCCCAGGTTGGCACAGCCGTGCGACTACATCCCGGTTATCACATCGAGTGGGGCGGTCAGTTTGAGCACTTCCTTGAGGCGAAGGCGCGGCTCATGCTCGTGGTTCCGCTGGCGCTGGGACTGATTCTGTTCTTGTTGTGGCTGGCGTTCGGTGCGTTCGGTCCGGCGCTGCTCATCTTCATGAACATTCCGTTCTCGATCATCGGCGGCGTGGTCGCTCTGTGGGCACGGCAGATTCCCTTCAGTATCTCCGCAGGCGTGGGCTTCATCGCTCTGTTCGGCGTCTCGGTCCTCAACGGACTGGTGCTGGTGACGTTCAGCCGACGCATGGAGTCCGAGGGAATAAGCCCCGTCGAAGCCATCGTGCGAGCTGCGGAGCTACGGCTTCGCCCCGTCCTGATGACCGCCTTGGTCGCGTCGCTCGGCTTCGTTCCCATGGCTCTGTCGCAAGCCCCCGGCAGCGAAGTCCAGCGCCCGTTGGCAACCGTAGTCATCGGCGGCCTGCTCAGCGCCACCGCGTTGACCCTGCTGCTCTTTCCGACGCTCTACGGGCTCATACAGCGGCCCGTCACCCCCAATCCCAAGCCGCTTCACCAGGGAGACTGAGATGGCCTGCGCAGATGATTGTCACAAAGAGATACCGAAAGAGCGACCGACCCTATGGGGGAGCGCAGCCGTCCGAGCTTCGAGCCTGGCGTGGGCGTTCGCTGTCTTCGCGCTGGTCGCGGGCTGGCTTGATGTCAAGCCACTGATCCAATACCTGCTTTATGCGGCGGCCATCGCCAGCGGAGCCTTTTACTTTGCCAGAGAGGCGCTGTCCGAGCTGGTGAAGGAGCGGTCGGTCGGCATTGAGCTGCTGATGACAATCGCGATCATCGCTGCCGCTGCGTTGGGCCAGTGGCGCGAAGCAGCGCTGGTCGCTTGCCTGTATTCCATCACCGAGGCACTGGAAGGATTCACCATCCAACGAACGCGCCATGCCATCCGGGCGCTGATGGATCTGGTTCCGCCCAAGGCTCGTGTGCTGCGAGGAAGCACCGAGCTGGAGGTGGACGTGAAGGATGTCAATGTGGGCGAGCGGATTGTGGTGCGACCCGGCGAATCGATTCCAGTGGACGGCATTGTCCGCGATGGGGCCTCTGCGATCGATGAGAGCCCTATCACAGGAGAGTCGATGCCGGTAGAGCGCGCGGTGGGTGCCACCGTATTCGCCGGCACGCTAAACGGCAACGGTGCCCTCGTCATTGAGACGACCAAGCGGTTCGAGGACAACACGGTCAGCAAGATCATCGATCTGGTGGAGAGCGCCCAGCGTCAGAAGGGGAAGTCGCAGCTCTTCGTGGAACGGTTCGGACAAATCTACAGCCCAGTGGTGCTGCTCTCAGCGATAGGCGTTGCGCTAATCCCTTGGATTGTCGGGCTCGATGCGATGCTGTGGCTGCGACGCGCGGTTAGCTTCCTGGTCGCCGCTTCACCCTGCGCGCTGGCAGTATCAACGCCTGTCACACTGGTCGCGGCAATCGGCTCGGCGGCTCGGCGAGGTGTACTCATCAAAGGAGGGAGCGTGGTGGAAGCGCTTGGAAGAGTTCGCGCGGTCGCCCTCGACAAGACGGGTACCTTAACCTTCGGTCGGCCCGAGGTAACGGCAGTTCATGCTACGAACGGCGATGAGCAGGCCGTGTTACGGCTGGCCGCAGCCGTCGAGCACTTCTCTGAGCACCCGCTCGCTGCCGCCATCACGCAGGCGGCGCGGAAGCGGGGTTTGAGCATCCCTCCGGCTACCGACTTCCGTGCCATCACAGCAGCTGGAGTCCGCGGGCAGGTAGAGGGCAAGTGGGTGGCCGTGCTCAAGCCTTCGGCGGCGCAGGCGGAGGGCTTGGTCATGGAGGACGCCGAAGCGACTTGGCACCTCACTGCACAAGAACAAGGGCAGACCGTGCTCGCCGTGCTGTTGGACCGGCAGCTGTTCGGCCTCATATCCGTCGCGGACACCATTCGGCCCGAGTCTGCTGAGTTGGTTCGCTCGCTGAAAGCTGCGGGCGTACAGCAGGTGCTCATGTTGACTGGAGATAACCAGGGAACCGCGCGCGCCATTGCTGCGCGGGTCGGGATCGAGGAATTTTACGCAGGGCTGCTGCCCCAGGACAAGGTTGCCCAGATCCAGGCGCTGCGCGCCAAGTACGGAGATGTGGCCATGGTCGGCGACGGCATCAACGATGCGCCAGCGCTGGCGGCGGCGACGGTCGGCATCGCGATGGGCACGCGCTGCTCGGACGCGGCGCTGGCCGCAGCGGATGTGGCGCTGATGGCCGATGACCTCTCGAAGCTGCGCTATGCGTTTGAGTTGGGCCGACGCAGCCAGCGCATCATCGTTCAGAACATCACCCTATCGGCGATTATCGTTGTGGGGCTGGTCGTCGGGACGTTCGCGGCAGACCTGAGCATGTTCTCAGCCGTACTCAGTCACGAAGGCAGCGAGGTGCTCATCATCCTCAACGGCTTGCGAGCCGCGTTGAGGTGATGCCCCCGGTAGACGGCAGCGAGCTTTCGACTTGCAGAGGACAAAGGCGGGGGAGTACGGTTCGATCTGTGCAGCGGTTCGTGGCCCTCCTATTCGCGATCTTCATGCTGGCCCATGGTCTGGTGCCTACGCTGCCCGTGTATGTTTGTACCGATGGTGGACGTTCTCTAGACCCTTGTTCTCCACCGGAAAAACAAGGGTTGGCACAATCTCAGCCAGAGTGGCACGTTGGCGACTGCTGCAAGCTGACCGCTCCGGCGGTTGTGGATGCACAGTTGCCCCAGGTTGCAAATCCACAGTCACGCGACCGCATCGTTGTGGCGCTACTGGCAGTATCTCCTCCGCTCATGAGTGTTGCTGAGCCAGCTCCCTTGCAGCTACGCCGTTTGACGCGTGGCGATCCCTTCCGGCGCGGCCCTCCCCCCTCTCTGCGCACCATCCTACGAATCTAGACCTCTGCCCTGAGTTCGCGCTGCGAATTCACGGATGAGGTCTGCCCATGTTGTAGCTATCGTTCTCGACAGCTCGGGCAGGGCCTTCACGCACTTGCAGCCCACAGGCTGGAAAGAAGGTTTGCCCATGGGGAAGATGTCGCCACGACGGACACTTGGTCCGCACCAACGCTGCCGCGCGTTGAGTCTGTGCTCGACCGCGAATCCGACGGAAAAATGTACCTCTCTGCTTGCTGGCTTGGGGTCACTGCTTGCGGTGTGGCTCCTTCTTCCCATCGTGGTAGATGCGCAGGAGTCCGTTACCTTGCCGTCGCCACTGTCGGTAGAACAGTCGACTCAGCTGGCACGGCTGCGGCGAGCGGAAATCGTATCGGCGCGAGCACGAGCAACAGCTGCCGAAAACCGTCCAGCCCAGGTCGCCGCTCCACCAGACCCGATGATCATGCTCTCTGCCGACCATATCCCGTTCATGGGTCAGGGAGCCGATGCCAGCGCACAGTTTCAGCAAGACTTTCCGCTCTCTCGCTTGCTACACCACAGGCGGCGAGCTGCCGAAGCGATGGCACTTGGGACGCGAGCCTTCGTATCACGGGCGGGGCTCGATGTTGAACAGGACGCGGCCCGTGCCTTCTTTATGCTCGATGAGCGACGGCGAATCTCCGCAGTTCTCGATGAACAGCTCGCGCTAACAGCGAAGCTTGTGGCAGCGACGATGGCGCGTTTTTCGTCGGGACGAGCCGCTCAAGGCGACGTGCTGCAAGCGCAGAGCGCCCAGGCTCGGTTGCGTGCGGAGCGGCGAGCGCTTGATGCGGAGATTCGTGGCGCGGAGGCGATGCTACGTGCGGCGCTGGCGTTGCCCCAGGAGACACCGATTCCGCCGCTCGCTTCGGTTCCTTCACAGACTCCCCCGCTTCCCGCAGCAGCGCTGACGCAGGCTGCGCTTGGTCGTCGTCCAGAGCTTTCGATGATGCGCGCTGAGCAGCAGCGAGCGCGGGCGGATGTTGACGTCATGCGCTCGATGTACTTCCCGATGGGCTTTGTGAGAACCGGTCCCGCTTACACCATGACCGATGGCGCGGGCTGGATGCTGATGTTCGGTCTAAGCCTTCCCGTGTGGCGGGGGCGCTTACGGGCTGGTGTCGCCGAGGCACACGCGATGGTTCAGATGGCCGATGCGGACTTGCAAGCGATGACCGTCATGATCACCGGCGAAGCGGCGGCGGCCCGAGAGTCTGTATCCGCCGCGCAAGCACGGCTCGGAGCCATTCAGCAGGAAGTGCTACCGCTGAGCCAAAAAGGGGCGCAGAGCCAGCTCGCCGGATATGCCGCCGGGCAAGTGCCGCTGGCGTCTTCGCTCCTGGCGTTTACCCAGCTACTGGAAGCACGAATGGATGAAGTGATGGCACAGGTCAACCTGGGGCTCGCTTGGGCGCGGCTGCGGCGAGCGATTGGTGCTTCAACCGACGCGGAGGGAAACCCATGACCGCCATAGCAAAGACGTGGATCGCGCTCCTCGGAGTGATCGCCATCGTGGGCGCTGCGACAGGCGTTCAGTACGCACGCAAGAGCTGGCCGTTCGCAGGCACCGGGGAGACCACGGCTGACTCAAACGCCCGATCCTACGCTGGGGAGCACGAACTCCACGCCACGGCACTCGAGTCTCATGCGGACCATATGCAGGCTCCGGTTGGCTACTCACCGCTGACGTTGGAACCAGCCCAGGTGACGGCGCTGCGCCTCTCGACCGCCCTGGTCGATGAGCGGGAGTTCACACGGACGCTCCGCACGGTCGGGTCGGTAGTCCTCGATGAGACACGCACCGCACACGTACACGTCAAGGTGCGTGCATGGATTGATCGCGTGTTTGTCGACTTCATCGGACGCCAGGTACGCGAGGGTGAGCCACTCTGTTCCATCTACAGCCAGGACATCTACGCCGCCGAATTGGAATATCTCTCCGTCTTAGAAGGGACGGGCCCCCGGTCTGGGCACGACCCGCTGCTTGCGGCTGCCCGTCGCCGCCTTTCCCTGTGGGACGTACCAAAAGCGGAGATCGAGAGGCTCGAGAAGACGCGCCAGGTAAACCGAACGTTTCCGCTCCTCGCGCCGCGTTCCGGAACTGTCGTGGCCAAGGAAGCGCTCCAGGGCATGTACGTCGAGCCATCGGCAGAGCTTTACACCCTCTCCGATCTCTCTTCGGTTTGGGTGTTGGCAGACGTGTACGAGACGGATGTTCCCTACGTACATGTTGGCGATAAGGCCCAGCTCGCGGTCGAAGGGCGCGAGACGCCGCTTGATGCAACCATTTCATTCCTCTATCCAACGATCGACGAGGCGAGCCGGACGCGCAAGGTGCGCTTCATGCTCCCGAATCCGAGCGGGCGTCTGCTTCCAGGGGCATTTGTGACGGTGACAATCGAGGTACGTCTCGGCAGAGGTCTGTCGGTGCCTGAGAGCGCGGTCATCCGTACCGGGGCGCGCTCGATCGTGTTCGTCGTGCATGGAGAGGGACTGGTTCACATAGAGCCGCGCGAGGTCACGCTCGGGCCGCTCATCGGCGACCGCTACCGCGTCGATCTCGGACTTCGGGTCGGCGAGAAGGTTGCCACTGGAGCGCAGTTCCTCCTCGATTCCGAAAGCCGTCTGCGCGCGACCAGCGCACCAGGAGGCGGCCATGTCCACTGAGCCTACTACCAGCGAGCCGAAGCTCGGACTCATCGCTCAGATCATCGACTTCTCGGGACGACATCGCTTCATGGTGTTTCTCGTCGCCGCTGCGCTCACCGTCTGGGGCATCGTCAGCGCACAGCGCTCGCAGCTCGATGCGCTGCCAGACCTCTCGGATGTCCAGGTCATCGTGGCCACCGAATGGATGGGACGCAGCCCGACGCTCATCGAAGATCAAGTGACGTATCCCATCACCACGACGTTCCTTGGTGCCCCGCGCGTCAAGCTCGTCCGGGGCTTCACGATGTTCGGGATGTCCTTCGTCTACGTGATCTTTCAGGACGGCACGGACCTGTACTGGGCTCGTTCGCGCGTCGTCGAATATCTGGCGAAGATTCAAAATAAGCTGCCACCCGGCGTGACGCCGCAGATCGGCCCCGATGCCACCAGCATCGGCTGGGTCTACCAGTACGCGCTCGTCGACGAGAGCGGGATGCATAACTTGCAGGAACTGCGGGCGCTCCAAGACTGGTACTTGCGCTATTGGTTGCAGGGGCTTGAAGGCGTCGCTGCGGTGGCAAGCGTCGGCGGGTTCGAGAAGGAGTATCAGATCCAGGTCGATCCCGTGAAGATGAAGGCACGCAACGTGTCGGTAGGGGCGGTCGCTGCCGCTGTGCGCGGTGCCAATGACGAGGTCGGAGGTCGCGTGCTTGAGATGGCGCAGCACGAATATGCGCTACGTGGTCGCGGCTACGTCATGAGCAAACAAGATATCGAGCTGGCTGTCGTCACGACCGATTCACGAGGGACACCTATCCACATTCGCGACGTAGCGGACGTGACCATCGGCGGGAACATCCGGCGCGGCTTGGTCGAGCTGGACGGAAGGGGGGAGGTGGTTGGCGGAATCGTCATCATGCGATCGGGCGAGAACGCTCTCAACGTCATCAGTCGTGTCAAGGCCAAGCTCGCCGAGGTGCAGTCGTCGCTGCCGAAGGGCGTCAAGGTCGTTCCGGTCTATGACCGCAGTCGGCTGATCATGGATTCGGTCGCGACGCTCACCAGCAACCTGCTGCAAATCATCGCCGTCGTCGTCTTGGTGATCGCAGTCTTTCTGTTCCACATCCGCTCGGCGATGGTCGCGGCGATTGCGCTACCTGTCGCGACGGCAGCAACATTCGTGGCGTTCTACTACTTGGACATCTCGGTCAACATCATGTCGCTTGCTGGTGTGATTCTGGCGCTCGGTGACATGGTTGACTCGGCCTGCGTGCTTGTCGAAAACGCGCACAAGAAGATTGCCGAAGCGGAGTCCACCGGAGAAAAGGTCGACCGCACCACGCTAGTCATCGCATCCGCGCGTGAGCTTGGCCCTTCCATGTTTGGCGCACTCTTGGTCCTGACAATTGCATTCCTTCCCGTGTTCGCCCTTCAAGGCGAGGAAGGACGTCTCTTCCGGCCCCTGGCGTTTGCGAAGACGTTCTCCATGGCCTTCGCATCGGTCTTTGCCGTGACGCTGGTTCCAGCGCTGATGGTGATGTTTCTCAAGGGCAAGATTCGGCCAGAAGAACGCAACCCGATCAATCGCTTCTGCATCGCCGCATATCGTCCCATGTTGCGTGCCTGCCTGCGCGGGAGGTGGCTCGTCATCGCGCTCGTCGTCGTTATCACCGCAGCGACCGCCTATCCGTTCCTGCGTCTCGGTTCCGAGTTCATGCCTCCACTCTACGAGGAAGACCTGCTCTACATGCCCATCACCGTTCCCGGCATCTCGGTCACCGAGGCGAAGCGTCTGTTGGAGTGGCAAGACCAGCAGATACGGCAGGTGCCCGAGGTCGAGCTGGTCTTTGGCAAGACGGGTCGTGCAGAGACTGCGCTCGATCCCGCGCCTCTGTCGATGTTCGAGACGATCGTGCATCTGAAACCTCGCGACAAGTGGCGGAAAGGAATGACGGTGGAACGCCTGGTAGCCGAGCTTGATGAACGGACAAAGCTACCCGGCGTTCAGGGGGCTTGGACCATGCCGATCAAAGCACGTATCGACATGCTCTCGACCGGCATCCGCACGCCAATCGGGATCAAGGTCTTCGGCCCCGATCTGAAGGTCATCGTTGAGATCAACAATCAGCTCGAGCGAACGCTGCGCGGGTTGCTCCATACACGGAGCGTGTATGCCGAGCGCGAGGTCGGCGGGTTCTTCTTGGATGTCACGCCGAACCGTGAAGCCATCGCACGATACGGCCTGACCGTGCGACAGGTTCTTGATGTCGTGGAAAGCACCATCGGTGGCATGGATGTTTCGACCACCTATGAAGGCCGCGAGCGCTACCTCATCAACGTCCGATATCCGCGCGAGCTGCGCGACAACATCGAAGCGATCCGCGACGTTCTGGTACCGATTGCGCCGCTCTCGCCGCGTCCCTTGCCCGTTAGTCCAGGTGGTACGCCGTCTGGCATGAGCGGCAGCAGTCCGACGCCAGCAGCGATGCCGATGGGAGCAGCCGGTGGAATGAGTGGCGGCATAGCAACCGCAGGCGATGCGGAGATGGGAGGGGCTACGATGGCTGGTGCTGGGATGGGCAGATCAGTGCGTCCGAACCCAGGCAAGGGCCAACTTGCGTCGTTCGTGCCGCTCGGTCAGCTGGCCCGCGTTGAGACGGTCATGGGACCGCCGATGATCAAGAGCGAGATGGGATCGCTCACGGGCTGGATCTACGTCGATATCGACACGAGTGATGTCGGTGGCTACGTCAGCGCGGCCAAAAAGCTGGTAGCACATGAAGTCAAGCTGCCGCCCGGCTACTTCCTCAAGTGGACAGGACAGTACGAACTCCTCGAGCGTGTGCGGGCGCGCATGGCTTGGCTCCTGCCGCTCACCATCGCAATCGTGTTTCTGATTCTGTTCGTCAACTTCAAGGGCGCAGCCCAGGCGCTCATTGTCATGACGGGCGTGCCCTTTTCCGCAGTCGGCGCGATCTGGACGCTATGGATTGCCCACTTCAACACATCCATCGCGGTCTGGGTCGGCATGATCGCGCTTCTGGGAGTCGCGGCAGAGACGGCCAGCGTCATGGTCGTCTATCTCGATGACGAGTGGAGCGAGGGCCGTCAAAAGGGAACCCTCAGAACCCTCGGTGATCTCCTGGACCGTTCGCTGGAGGCTGGCTCGAAGCGCGTGCGTCCGCTGCTGATGACCGTCCTGTCGAACGTGTTCGGCCTGCTCCCAATCCTGGTAGACACCGGTGTGGGCTCCGATGTCGCCAAGCGGATCGCCGCCCCGATGTGGGGGGGGCTCGTGTCGCTGACGATCTTGACCCTGTTCGTGGTGCCTGCCGTCTACGTGGTGTGGCGCAGCTTCCAACTTCGGGAGATCAAGTCATGAGCCCTGACCAGACTCGCAGGCTCAAGGACAAGGAGCTTCTGTCCGACGCTCATGCCATCACAATCGCTTCCCTGCGAGAATCGCTGGGCGTCGATCCGGCCACGGGACTTTCCGAGGCAGAAGTGCTCATCCGAAGGAGTCGCTTCGGCGAAAACCGTCTGCCCGAGCCCCCGCGAGAGAGCGAGGTCCGGCGCTTCCTGCGCCAGCTTCAGAGCCCGCTGGTCCTTGTCCTCATCGCGGCGGCGACAGTCGCCACTAGCATCGGCGCGATCGAGCGTAGCGGCTCGATCCTCATGCGATTTGGTGACGCGCTCGCCATCCTCCTCATCGTCTTGCTAAATGCACTGCTCGGTTTCTTTCAGGAGCGAAGGGCCGAGTCTGCTCTGCGCGCGCTGAGCAACATGTCGGTGCCCCATGCTCGCGTACTGCGTGCCGGTGTTCTCACAGAAATGCCTGCGGTGATGCTGGTCGCTGGTGATGTCATCACGTTGGATGTTGGCGATGCCGTGCCAGCAGACGTGCGACTCCTCGCGGCCACGAATCTCCGCGTCGATGAGTCAGCCCTTACTGGAGAGAGTGCCCCCGTGGACAAGGACGCGAGCGGCGCGCTCGCCCCGGATGCGCCGCTCGCCGAGCGTGTCACGATGGCCTACCTCGGCACGCTCGTGGTTCATGGGAAGGGACAAGCGCTAGTCGTCGCGACCGGCGCGCAGACAGAGCTGGGCCGCATCGCGAAAGCGCTGGGCCACAGCAAGTCCGAAGAGACCCCACTCGAAGCGACCCTGCGCATCTTTGGCCGCCGTGTCCTGTGGGTCTGTGTGATCGTGAGCGCGCTGCTGTTCGGCTGGGGCATCACCAAAGGCGGCGACACCTGGAGCGGCGCACTTCTTGAGGCCGTGAGCTTCGCAGTGGCGCTCATCCCCGAAGGGCTGCCGGCCATTACGTCTATCGCGCTCGCACTTGGCACACAGCGGATGGCCAAGTTCGGCGTCATCGTCCGCCGCCAACCTGCGGTCGAGGCACTGGGAGCAACGAGCGTGATCTGCTCCGACAAAACCGGAACACTGACGCAGAACCGAATGACGGTGCGGGTCCTCTATGCAAATGGCGCACGTCATGAGGTCGGCGCTGCTTCGTCTGCCACGGTGCACGAGCTGCTGCTCACGGCGACCCTATGCAACGATGCTCGGTTCACTCCTGACCCGAAGACCGGTGCGAAGACGCTACAAGGCGACCCGACGGAGGGTGCGCTCCTGACGGCAGCCGCGCAATCTGGCCTTGATCCAGATCGCTTACGCACCGAGCACCTGCGACTTGCGGAGATTCCGTTTGACTCAGAGCGCAAGCGCATGGCCGTCCTCGTGCGTGACTCCGATGGCAGCCGCTTGGTGCATCTAAAAGGCAGCGCTGAGACGGTTCTTCCTTGCTGCACGACCCTGCTCAACGCGAATGGTGAGCGCCCAATGACCGAAACCGATCGAGCGTCGATCTTGGCCGAGGTCGATCGGATGAGCGAGAGCGCCCTGCGTGTCCTCGCGCTCGCCGACAAGAGGCAGACTTGCGACACCATCGAAGAGTCAGGTCTCAGGTTCCTCGGGCTCATCGGCATGCTCGATCCACCGCGCGAGGGTGTAACCGAGGCAATCGCGGCGTGTCACCGCGCGGGTGTCGCAGTTGTCATGATCACCGGCGATCACCCGAAGACCGCAGCGGCCATCGCTCGTGAAATCGGGCTTCTCCGAGTCGGCGAGGAAATCCTTTCGGGAACCGAACTTTCTCACCTGACGGACGACGAGCTGCGGGAGCGCTGCGACCGCGTCCGCGTCTTCGCACGCACCACCGCCGAGCAGAAGCTGCGCATCGTGCGCGCCTTTCAGCGGAGTGGGCACGTCGTCGCAATGACCGGGGATGGTGTAAACGACGCCCCGGCGCTTCACGAGGCTCACGTCGGCGTGGCGATGGGTCGAGGCGGCACAGAGGTAGCAAGGCAGGCCGCAGGCGTTATCATCACCGATGATAACTTCTCCACCATCGTTTCCGGTATCCGCGAAGGACGGGCCATCTATCACAACATCCAGAAGTTCATCGTCTATCTGCTGTCTTCCAACGTCGCGTTGGCGCTGGCTGTCTTCGGCACGACGTTTCACCAGGGATGCTTGCCCCTTACGCCGCTGATGATCCTCTGCATCAACCTCGTGACCAACGGGCTTCCGGCGCTGGCGTTGGGCATCGAGCCCCCCGACCCCGCGCAGATGCAGACGCCGCCGCGCCGTACCACCGCCGGGCTCTTTCAGACCCTCGACTACGTCGGCATCGGGCTGGCCGGGCTCGCCATGGGCTTGCTCGCGCTGATGCTGTATGTCCGTCCCTGGCTTGACCGTTCGGTCGATCCACAGTGGTCGCGTGCGATGGCGTTCGCGGTGCTGGGCTTTGGCCCTCTGTTCCATGCGTGGAACTGCCGGTCCCGCGAGCGTTCGCTGTTTTCCCTGCGGCCTCTTTTTCCGCTGGCCCTCGCCGGTGCGTGCTTGCTCTCGGCTGGCGTTCATTTGATCTCATCAGCCGTTCCGGCGCTCGGTCCTGTCTTTCATACCTATCCGCTCTCGCCGCAGGACTGGCTGCTCGTCGTGGTCCTCTCCGCCGGAATCCTGCCGCTCATCGAGTTGGTCAAGCTGATTGGCAGGCCGTTCTTGCAAGAACGAGCTGTGCAACTGGACCCATGAGAAGTCGAGCTACATCCAAGAACCCATCGAGCACGCAGGATGATGCGGGAGGGGCGTCATGGGCACTCCGCAGGAGACCGGACGTAGGCGTAAACTCAAAGCAGCAGAGGAGCTGATCGTGCCGCCGGTGAAGATGACTAGCTCGGCATTGGGGTCGAGCGTGAGCGTCAATAGATAACTGAGCACGGTGACGAGACAAATCACTGCCGCTGAATCAGCAGCGCAGCGGCGTGCTTGTCCGCGCCATACTTCCAAGTCTGAAGGGTGTTCCAGCCAAGACGATGCAAGCACTGACTGAGCTTGTCGATGTCGTAGCGCTTGGTCCGCCAGACTAGGAATTGACGCAGCGGCTCCCCCTCCTTCTCAACGTCGGCCCAAAATTCTACGGCGTAGCTGCCTGGCACTGGACAGTGAGTCGCCAGCTCGGTACGGAGCCGCAGCCCGAGCAGCCCCCGACAATGACGGCGAAGAGGTCCGCCCAAAAAGTTGCTGTACGCTTCAAGCTGCCGCTTGGCTTTAAATGCGCGGTCTGCTGTGCGGATCTGCTCCTCTGGCTGGTCAGCGGGCGCACGAACGGTCTGAAAGTCCAACACGGCCAAATCGCCCGGCTGAGCGCACGCAGCCAGATCTCGAAAGAACCATGGCTCGTCGTGGATATTCCCCAACGTATAGCCCATCATGAGGAAGACCCTCATTCTGCGGATGCTCGTCGGGTGCATATACAGAAGCGGATTCTTCGACACGTCGTTAAAGTTGCCGTGGACCGCGAAGACCGGGATGCGCCGAGGAGCGAGCGAGTCCAGCGCCGTGCGGTATGCCTCCGACAACAGCACATGGCTGATGTCGAGCAGATACAGTTGGAGATCCGGCGGGGATGGCATGAGATCGGCGAGCCGCTGCATGAGCGCGGTTTCCGTCTTGCCATCGCCACAGCCAAGACCATCGACATCCAGACCCACTCCCTTGCTGGCCTTGAGGATGCGCTCCGCAATGTGATCCAGCGGCAGCTTAGAACGCCAGGCTGTGATGTACTCCTCGCTGTTGCTGAGCGCGTACCAGTCCGCCGCGCTCTGCGGATCGAGGTACAAGAGCGTCTGTTCGATCTGGCCACCAGGGCCGTTCAGAACCGACGCCATCCCACGCGCCATTTGCATCGGGTTGTACTGTTCGGTGAACCAAGCATCAAGCGCTCCCTCGCGGCTTGCGTCCAGCTCTGTGAGCCGCAGAGCCTTGACGCTGGCGAGGAGTTTGAGCGTCTGCGGACTCGCCGTAGTGAGTCCTTGTTCGATGTTGTGAATGGTCGTGCGAACCAACCCGGTCTTCCGGGCCAGATCGGCCACACTCAGCTTCGCCTCCTCACGTCGGCTGCGTAGCAGTTCCCCAAAGTTCGCTGGGGGAGAAGCCAAGATCTCAGTCTCTTTGAGCACGGACTCTTCCGAAACAGACTCCATAAAGTACCTCTCTGTTCGCGTCACAGGATTGGTCGAAAGCGCCGCGACTCACTGCCGCTGGATGAGGAGCACCGCTGCCAGCTTTTCCGGGCCGTACTTCCAAGTCTGAACGGTGTTCCAACCGAGGCTGCGCAAGCTTTCGCTCAGCTTTTCTAGGTCATAGCGCTTGACGCGCCAGACTAAGAATCGGCGGAGCGGCTCACCCTCTTTTTCCACATCGGCCCATGACTCTACGGCGTAGCTTCCTGGCACCAGACAGTGGGTCGAAAGCTCCGACCGTAGCTTCATTCCAAGCAAGCCGTTACAATGTCGACGAAGCGGTCCAGAGAGAAAGCTCGTGTAGGCATCGGGAAACCGCTTGACCCTGATCGGCGCATCGTTGGCGTGAATCTGCTCGGCCTGATCCGCAGGAGCGCGAACGAGCTGGCAGTCAAGCACGGCCAGATCTCCGGGCTGGGCACACGCGGCCAGATCTCGAAAAAACCACGGCTCGTCGTGGATGTTCCCCAACGTGTAGCCCATCATGAGGAAGACGCGCATTCTGCGGATGCTCCGAGGGTGCATATACAGAAGCGGATTCTTCGAGATGTCGTTGAAGTTGCCGTGGATCGCAACGACTGGAATGCGGCGCGGCGCGAGCGCATCCAGCGCGAAGCGGTACGCCCCGTACAAAAGGAGATGGCTGATGTCGAGCAGATACAGGTGCAGATCGGGAGGCGTGGGCATGTGATCGGCGAGCCGCTGCATGAGCGCGGTTTCGGTCTTGCCATCCCCACAGCCCAGTCCATCGACATCCAGGCCGACTCCCTTGCTCTCTCGGATGATGCGGTCTGCCAGCTTGTCGAGTGGCATCTTCGATCGAAATGCAGTGATGTACTGCTCACTGTTGCTGAGCGCGTACCAGTCGGCTGCGCTCTGCGGATCGAGGTACAAGAGCGTCTGTTCAATCTGGCCACCCGGACCGTTGAGGACCGCGTCCATTCCGCGCACCATCTGCATCGGGTCGTACTGCTGGGTGAACCAAGTATCCGCCGCCGCAGTCTGGCTTGCGTCCAGCTCTGTGAGCCGCAGAGCCTTGACGCTGGCGAGGAGTTTGAGCGTCTGCGGGCTCGCCGTAGTGAGTCCTTGTTCGATGTTGTGAATGGTCGTGCGAACCAACCCGGTCTTCCGGGCCAGATCGGCCACACTCAGCTTCGCCTCCTCACGTCGGCTGCGCAGCAGTTCCCCAAAGTTCGCTGGGGGAGACGCCAAGATCTCAGTCTCTTTGAGCACGGACTCTTCCGAAACAGACTCCATAAAGTACCTCTCTGTTCACGTCACAGGATTGGTCGAAAGCGCCGCGTTTTCTTACGGATTGCACACGGATTGGACGGCGGTTGGACCGAGCGGACCAGTTGCGTATTCAAGCCAAACCACAGTGGATTGCGATTGTTTGCCTTGGATTCCCTTTGTTATCCCTCTGCCCATGGATGAATCCGCTTTTTTCTACTCCGCTCGTCGAGAACTACCTGGCGGACTGGTTCCGTCTGTATCACTTCTGCCATGGCCATCGCAATGCCGATGCACAAGCGCTTCGGTGATCAGGTGGCAGAGTCTGTGACGCGGGCGACAAACGAATCAGGAGTGTGAAGCGAGCCGTCGGTTTCCCGACGGCCCAACCTGAAGCCGGGTACCCAGCGTGCAAAAGCGGAACCCGTCTCCAAGCGAGGAAGAGCATGCCGCAGATTTCGTTCTTGGCAAGCACGAACGGAGTGATGCACCCAATCCTCCGTCGGCAAGTTTTCCAACCATCCAGCGTCGGTGGGTCGCCATGATGGCTGATTTCCTACCCTTGGTCGATGGGTGTCTGATCGGCGCGCTGGTGGGCTGGATGGCTTGGCGTCAGCGCCGCCAGATCGACGAGCTGAGAGCGCAACTACGAGCGCAAGAAGTAGCGATGGGTAACAAGCTGGCCACGCTCGAACAAGTCACGGGCTTTGATGCGCTCACCGGGCTGCGTGGACAGCGGTGGTTTGAGAACGCGCTGGCGGTGGCGCTACGAGAGCGTGGTCCGGTGTCGATCATCTACATAGACCTCGACGGCATCAAGCCGCTCAACCTGACCAAAGGCCACCAGTATGTGGATGGGGTGATCCGCAGCGCCGCGATGGCGATTCGTACTTCACTGCGTCGAATTGCTGACCGCGACATGATCTGTCGTCGAGGAGATGCTGCGGACGAGTTTCTGGTGATTCTCGACGGTGCAGATCTGAAATTGGCCGCGAGGCTTGCTCAGCAGATCTTGACCTCGCTGCGCTTGCTTCCGACTGCGGTGACGGCTTCGATCGGCGTGGCCGCGAGGGATGGCGACAAGTTGATGAGTGCCGCTGATCTCGAACGTGCCGCCGAGATCGCGATGGATCAAGCGAAGACAGACGGCAAGAACTGTGTTCGTCCACATCTTCCTGATGAGGCTGAGCCGACCGAGGCCACGCGCCGGACACGTCGGAACCTCCAGGCCAAGATCGCTCGTCATCGTGCGACCGGATGGTCCCGCAAGGTCGCATCGAAGGAGGCGGTCCCTGAAGAGATCCCGGTCGAAAACACGGAACGCGTCGAAGTCACAGAACGCCACGCCGCCTAAGTCCCGAGGCAGTCCTTGTACTGCGGCGACCAGCAAGGTCCGCCTCGTGGTGCCTTGCTTGGTCGTCTCTTTGGAGCGTTCATGCCCGCTGCATCCGTGTCTGTAGCCACAGCTCTGTCCGCAGATTCCCAAACCGATTCCTCTCCGACGCCTACACCAGACCGCCGAGGAGTCGCACTCCTCATCGCCTGCATCACCGTTGCGTTAGAGCGCTTCGGCTTCTACACGCTCGTCTCACTGTTTGTCCTCTTCCTGACCGAACGTCGTGGCCAGACCGAAGCGCAGGCGACCACATGGTACGGGGTCATGATGGGCGCAACCTACTTTACTCCTCTGCTAGGAGGTGCCGTTGCTGATCGATTTGGTCGCTGGATCTGTGTCTGCATCGGTGCATTCCTACTCGCCATCGCTTACGGACTCCTCACCGCAGGATTCCTCCCACTCTCCATCCTCCTCCTTTCGATAGGAATGGGACTCTTTAAGGGCAACCTTACCGCTGCTGTCGGCTCTCTGTACCCAACAGAGATAGAGCGCGATCTCTCCCTCTCGCGACTCTATTGGGCTGTCAACCTCGGCGCACTCCCTGCTGGTGTCGCGGGTGGTTGGCTGGCAAAGCACTACGGCTACTCCGCTGCATTCCTATCCGCAGCAGGCGTTTGTCTGCTCGCTTGGTGTCTGTGGATTTCCTCTGGAAAGACTCTGTTCACTGAGCATCCGACTACTACTCACGTAAGACTGTCTCAAGCCTCAGAGAAGGACCGATTGGTGACGATATACGTGCTGCTCCCGGTGGCGTGCTTGTTCTTCTTGTCGTTTCACCAGAATGGTTCCTCGATGACTCTGTTCGCGAAGGACCACACGGTTCTGTCTCTGTTTGGAGTCTCGATCCAAGCACCATGGTTCCAGAGTGTGAACGCGGGGCTTGTCATCGGATTGACTCCGCTGGTCAGTAGATTTTGGCAGCGCTTTTCCGTCCCAAGCAGCCACAAGTTCATGATCGGTATGCTGCTGTCTGCCGCGTCCAGCCTGATCATGTCCTCGGCATCTGCTGTCGCAAGTATCCAAGGGCGCGTCAGTCCGTGGTGGCTCCTCGCAAGCTACTTTGTGATTTCGTGTGCCGAGCTGTGTGTCGCTCCGATCGGATTCTCACTCGTGACCAAGCTCGCTCCCAAGCGACTTTTGGGAGTCCTCATGGGCGCGTGGTTCGCGGCGATTGCGCTGGGAAATCTCGCCGCAGGACTCATCGGAAGGTACTGGTCGGTTTGGTCTCACCAGGTGTTTTTCGTCGTCCTGGCGGCGACCTCGGCACTCGCGGCGCTTTTGCTCCTGATGTACCAGGGTCGGCTCCGCACGGTCTTGGGGCCAAGGAATGACTAGAGCGTCAACGGACACGCTGCGGCGGTGCATCCGCTGTGGTGCGAAAGCGGTGAAGCCACGCACAGGAATCGGACGTACCACCCGCTACCGCACGATGCCGTGTATGCCGATTCCTGAAAACCTCCTGATTCCGGCATGTGGGCGTTGCCAGAGCGAGTATCTCGACGCAGAAACGACCGCGAGCTTGGGTCTTCAGGATGTCTATCTCAAGTGTCTGCGGACTCGCGTGCGGATCGCGATCGACATCCTCTCAAAACATATCTCCCAGCGTCGATTGGAGCAACTGACGGGAATGTCCCAAGGCTACTTCTCTCGACTGCGAGCGGGCTCTGGGAATCCAAGTCCTGAGCTTGTCAGTCATCTCGGTTTGCTCTGTCAAGACCCACCAACCAGACTGGCTGAGCTAGAGCGATTCTGGGCACTACCGGACAAGGAGTGGCCACCGCTGCCGATTCCACCAACCCGCTGCGCACGACGCGCCAGAAAAGGAAGACATAAATGACAACCAGTGATCACGACCCCAACGAGCCAAAACCAGAACAGAACCCCAAGCAGCGTCGAGGATTCGCGATATTGAAGCCGGAAGTCAGACGCGAGATCGCACGTCAGGGAGGGAAGGCCGCGCACTCGAACGGAACCGCAAACAAGTGGAACTCAGACACCGCTCGCGCTGCGGGAAAGACAGGAGGAAGCAAGACGGCCCGAGATCGGGAGCACATGAGAGAGATTGGCAGGAAGGGAGGTGCTGCCAAAAAGGGATACCGGACACGAAAGGAAGCGCGGCTCTGTAAACAAGGAAAGGAGCCTACCGATGAGCGTGTGGATCGAGTTCGGTAAGCTGCTGAAGAGCCGACGCTGCGCAGCGATTTTATCTCGCGCCAAGCTCGCGCGGTTGGCCTTCCTTTCGGAAGCCACCATCAAGAACACCGAGAGAGGTCGGGCGGCATCACAAAGGACCATGCTGGCACTCTTTGCGGTGCATGAGCTACGACTTGCGCAGAGCGATTTTCCTGAGAGTGCAGAGCTGCGAGCCATGAATCACGATCTTTTTCAACGCCTTCAGCTCAGCCAGGTTGCATGCTCGGTCGCGCACGAGTCGTTTGGTGAAGTGTTGGCGTGGTCTATGCAGCAGGTCCAGACCGAGGCTATAAGGGCTCTGCGACTCTGGACCGAGGCGAAGCTTAGATCCGTGGAGCGGGAGCGACGGAGGATGGAGGGTGGAAATCTGCCAGGCTGAGAATCCGACTGATGAGGTCAGGGCCTTGCGGACAGGCTCTTGCGTAAAGAGCCAGACCTGCCAAGTCACCGCGTTTTCGCGTGCATCGAACCCGCCATCCGTCGCGCCTTCCCAACCTCGATCGAGTCCGCCTTCGCGTAGTGCTTCGCGGTGATCGCAAAGCTCGAATGCCCGAGCGAACGCGCAACATCGTTCGACGTAGCTCCAGCTTCCAGCGCCAGCGATGAGTGCAGACCTCGCAGCGAGTGCGGACAGACCCGCGCAATCTTGGCCTCGTCGCAGTAGGCATGCAGGCGCTTGTACATCCAGTTTGGCGAGGGCTTCTTCGCTCGGTCGCTCGCAAAAATCCGTTCGGTAAGAAGTCGTTTCGCGCAGTGTTTCGCCAAGATCTTTGCGACGGGCGCAAACAGTTCCAGCCGACGCTTCGCGTTCTGGTTCTTCGTTCCGTTTACAAAGACGTTGATTCCGTCCACCGCGCCGACAGTCAACCCAAGCACTTCCGACGGACGCAACCCGAGATAGAGCTGCACCAGAATCGCCAGCGCGCCTTCCTCTCCTTGCTTGGCCTTCTCGAACAGCATCCGCTCCAGGGTCTTCGCCTCAAGCGGCCCGAGCTGCTGCTTGCCCGCGTTCGCCTTGCCGATCGGCTTCACCTTTGCAAACGCATCCTTTTCGACGAGCCCCCCATCGAGCAGCCAGCGCCAAAATTCCTTCACCGTCTTCAGATAGCCCTGGTGCGTCGCGGCTTTCAGCGGACCGAACCTCCCTTCGGACTTCGTGACGGCGAGGTACAACGCCGACGCCCGCGCAGGGTCAATCTCGTTGACCGGCACGTCGGGAATCCACACCGTCACCCGCTTTTCGACGTTGTGTGCGACGGAATCCGGGTTCCGCCACGCCGCCCGCTTTTCGCCGATCCACTGCCCGAGCGCTTCATACACCGTCAGAACAGGTTTCGTCTCCGTCTCGCGCCGCAGCTGCACCGTCAGCAGATCCGCCGCCCCTCGCGTCTCAGCGCACAGGCTCTTTCGCTTGCCCGTGCTCGGGTCGTAGATCACAATCCGCCACTTCGTTCTCCCCGCAGCGGGCGGGTACGGACCATAGATGTACACAATTTTATGTTCGCATTCTTTTACGAGGTCTGCGATACGTTTCTTCTGCTGCCTGTTTGCAAATTCCGTCCGACGATCGTTCACTTCACTCCTGCCTCTCCGATTCTCCTCCTTTTCCACCAACCCCCGACGGCGGGGAAAAACTGACTCCTACTTCTCGACGGAAGGTTGATCCATCGCGGATGGAAGCGGAAAAGCGGACCGGGAATGGGCTTCCATTCCAAATGGAAGCCGGAAAGCGGGGAGTTTAGGTGTGGGGAGGCGCGGGCGGGGCGGGCGGCTGCGGGGCGACTGCGGGTTTGGCCGCCGGGCGGCTGCGGTCGGGAATGATGCTGTGGATTTGGGCATCGCTGATGCCGCTCGCCTTGTAGTGGCGCTTGAGGTTCACCAGCGAGATTTGCAGGCTGCGAGCAATCGCGGAGCGCGCTCGGCTGAGCATCGCCACTTGCGCACGCGGAGTCTGGGTCTGCTCAACCGCCGTCCGCAGGGCCTTGGCAGAGTCGCGAATCTGTTTGCCGAGCGCTTTGGCTTTCTTGCCATCGAGCTTGGGGTGCAGGTTGGCTTCGAGTAGCTCGGCGAGTAGCTCCATCTTGATCGGCTGCTCGTCATCGGGGCCATCGGTATAAAAGCCAATTCCATCGGGAAACAGCAGCGAAAAGGTCGGGTCGGAAGCGGGCCGACCGATGTCGTTCCAGATGTCATCAGAGACTCGCCCGAGCAGGCCGTCGGACTCCTCGTCTTTGACATCAAGCTGCGCGAGCAGTGGGGTCAGGACAGACTGGGCGCTGCGCATGCGCTGCTCGACCAGATCGAACACGCCAAGCGGACCCTTGAGATACTGCTGGGCCAGGGTCGCAATGATTCCGCCGCGTGCCTCGGCGGCAGTCAGGGTGCTGCGACAGTCACTGACGATGTCATCAATGGCGGCCTTTTTGTTGATGAGAACTCCCATAACAGGTTCCTTTCATTGCCCTTGTGAAGTGGAAGAAAGCGGGCCCCGAAAAAACTAGCGGAGGCGCTCTGGGCTGCAAGCCAAGCCTAGGATTTCTTTGGGGTTCTGCCGACGGTGGCAAATAAATAACTTTCTCCTTTGGCGATGCCGCCCTTGCGACCGATTTCGGCCATGTGGGCGCGATCTTCGGCGGTCTTGGCACCGCCTTTTTTGCCAGCCTCGCGGGCCTGTTCGGGGGTGAAGCGGTGCGCGAGTCCGTAGGCGTGGGCGCTCTTGCCGCCCGCGCTGGCGAGCAGGCGATGGGCTTCACGATTCATGGCCGCAAAGCCTCGGTGGGCTTTGGGCTTGGGCGGACTGGGCGCGGCGGGATCAGCGTGATCGGTGGGGTCAGACGGTCCGGAGGTGGCGGGCGAGACGGGCGAATCAGAGGGGGACAGATTCTTTGCTTCGGCGGCTTCCATGGCTGTGGCTCCTTTGGTGAAAAAGCCAGGCCACAATCGGATCGGGGGCTGGGTACGGGCAGCCCAATGACCGCTACAGCGGCCTCCATTTGAACGCTACGACACGGGAGGGCTCCTTGCGGCCCATCGAAGGCGCGTGGTAAGTCCAGCCGATGGATGCAAGTTCGGAGAGTGTGGCGAGGGTGACGACGGGGGGAATGGAAGCGCAGAGCAGCGAAGTGACGGCGGCGCTGCGCGAGCTGCGGCGACAGGTGGCCGAGGACTTGAACCGGGGACAGCGGCTGCTGGCGGAAAATCCCAAGCACTCGGCGCTGCGCGAGAGCGTGATGTATCTGCAAAAGGCGCTGGTCTGTCTGCGTGGCGGCGATGACGAAGAGGAGCCGTGGGTCGATGGCAGCGTCAAGCTCGACTGGGCGAGGCTGGCCAAGCAGCTCAAGCGCAAGCGGATGCAAGCGAACCTGGGACAGAAAGAGCTGGCGGAGCTGATCGACATCAGCGAGGCGATGATCCGAGCGATCGAGAGCGGTCAAAGAAAGCCCAGTCGGGAAGTGCTACTGCGCCTGTTGGCTTCGCCGCCGCTCGGGTTACGGCTGGAAGACATCACCGCCGATCCGACCGGGGACAGCATCATTCCGACATCGTGGCTGGCCCCACACTACGACCCGGCGCAGCTCATCACGTCGATGGTGGAGCAGCTCAACAGCTCGGGCGGGTCGCTGGAACAGACGACGGCGTATTTGGACTATCAGAGCGCCAAGGACTTTCTCGATCTTGCTGGCTCGCAGAGCTATTTGGATGCATTTGGTAACCTGGATGTGCTCGATCGGGTGGCCCAGCGGATTGCGGCAGAGTCGGGCGGCGGTGGTCTCGATGTGATCGTCCTTGGTTGTGGGGATGCCAAGCGAGAAGCCAAGCTGGTCGAGTTCTTGGCGAATCGATCCAAAGCGCAGGCGGTATCCGATATCCGCTTGTTCCTGCTCGATATCAGTCACTCGCTGCTGACGGTGGGGCACAACAATGCCCGGGATGCGCTTGGAAAGTCGGTCAAGAGCATCATCGCCCTGCACGGCAACTTCCACGACCTGCCGAAGTATCCGCTGTACTCGGAAAAGGATATTCGGACGCGGACGCGGGTGTTCACGATGCTCGGCTGTACGCTCGCGAACCTAGACAATGAGGTCCGTTTCTTCCGCGACACGATGAGTTCGGCGGCAAAAGGCGACTTCTTCGTTTGTGATTTCACCAACGTCTACGCATCGGCAGACCAGCCAGAGCAGATCCGCTTGCAGGATCCCAACTTTCGCGCCGGGATTCATCCGGGGTCACGGAACTGGTTGTCGGGTCCGCTCTATCGATATGTGAAGGGCTTTACAGAGGTCGAGCTGTCGATGGAGCTGAATACGGACTGCAATGTTCGCGGTAGCTATGAGCTGGCCTATATCGCGCACTTGACCGTGGCCGGAGCACCAGCACGTCGACGCTTTGCGGTGTTCCGCGTTCGCCGCTACGACGCTGAAAAGCTGGAAGAGTGCCTGAGTCGCTGCGGCTGGCAGCCGATGGAGCGCTTGCCGTACGGAGCGAATACGCGAAGCGAGATCACCCTCTCCCTCCTAAAGAAGCGCTAAGCGAAGCGGGCGTGTGCGGTTGCGGGATGGGCTTGTAGCGGTGGTGTAGCGGTCTTGTGTGCGGGGACTGAGACTGCACCGCGCTTAGCGGGGCGGCTCGGTGCAGCTTGCTTGATGCCAGATCGCCAGGTCGTTGCCGGTGCTGCACTGTGCGGTGTCGAGTGTTCCCTTGCCATCGTCACCGACCCGCAGAACCAGAGTCCGGGGTCCGGGGCGGGCGCTCGGCCAGTCGCAGCTTAGGTCGGTACACTCCCCGGAATCGAGCGGGGTGGTGAGCTTCGCGGTGCAGGCCACTTGGGCACCGCTGCGGGGATCGCCATCGTAGAAGGTGCCAAAGACCGGGACGGGCGTGCGGGCACCGCCTCGGTTGCATAGCAGTGCGGACAGGTGCCACTCGCTGCGGCAGTCACGGCTCGGACTGTCGAATTGGAAGCGGGCGGTCAGATCGTACTTGGCGGGAATCTGGCCGGGCGGTGAAACCTCGGCGGTGTTTTGGCGAAAGGAGTTGTGGGACAGCCAAGAGTCCGGGGTCGGAATCGGCACGAGCAGCGCGTCGCTGATGTGGCTCTGATGGTAAGCGTGCTGGTTCCAGACCGGGCGGGTCTTGGTCCAGCGGTTTTGGGGATCGCGCAAGACCAAGATGCCGCCGCCGACTCCTCCCCAGGGCGTGCGGGTGTCGGCTTCGGGCTGTCCGACTCGCATGCAGGCCCCGAGGTTGTCGTTTGGGACATCGCTCGTGACGACGAGATCGGCGCGGCCATCGCCGTCGGCATCGGCCAGGACGGGCAGCTCGATGCCGGTGCTGCTCATCACCGAGCGAGCGGCCAAGGCGCGACCATCGAGGCCCGAAAAGATCCGCAGCCAGCACTCATCGCGATGTACAAGCTCGGGCACGCCATCACTGTTCAGGTCCAGGGCCGCAATGCCCGCGCTTCCCGAGGAGTAATCATCGACCGGACGCGACCACAGGACACCGGGCTTTATGCCGGAGCAGCCGTGCGGCTTGGGCGTCTTGGCACAGCGCAGGGCATAGGCCGTCAGGCGCTTGGCCGATGCCACCGCAAAGTCGGGAATGCCATCACGATCGAGGTCGGTGATCACCGCCGGACCGCCCCAGATGCCATCGCTGTCAAAGACGGTATAGGGACCAAACACGGTGCGTCTCTGCGCGTAGTCATAGACGCGGATGGTCTGGGAGGCCTGCGTCGATTCCACCAGCAACAGATCCGGCTTTTTGTCGCCGGTGAAGTCGGCCACTTGCGCGTAAAAGGGGTCGTCCGAAAGGGCGCTCGGGGTCTTGTCGGCACCGGTCTTGCCATCGTAGATGCGGTCGCTGCTGATGACCTCGGCCACACCATCGCCATCGAGATCGGCCACCACCGGAACCGATCCCCAGGAGGCCGCCAGATTGGGCTGCGTCCACAGCACCTGCACCTGCGCTTTCGGTCCACGTAGGAATCGCGCCACTTGGCTTCCCACGATGATCTCTGCGGGGGCCACGCCGTCGATGTCGGCGATGGTTGGGGCGCTCCACAGATCGGGGCCGGCGGGATTGCGCTCACGAACCGGGAGATCCGCCCGGGCGAGTAGCTGGCCTCGATGATCGAAGACCAGAATACGTCGCTCGGCATCGAGGGTGACGATCTCGCCAAAGCCATCGCCATCCAGGTCTGCCGCCGCCACCTGCGCTTGGCCATCGGACAAAAGAGAGAGTCCTTTGCGCTGAAATCGCACCGAACAGTCGCTGGGCCGCAGCGCGACGAGGAGGTCGGGGAAGGCGGTGGCGATGACCTCGGGCTGGCCGTCTTGATCAAGGTCGGCCACGATCGGCGTTGACATCACTTGCAGGTCGCGCAAGTGACAGGACACGATCGGGGCGCGGAACTGATCGGGGGAAAAGGAACCCCCTAAGCAGCGGGCATCGAGCGGAGCCATTCGTGAGCAGGAATCAAACGGCACGCAGCCGCCGTCGTAGCAGCGCTGATCGTTTGAGCAATCGTCGCCGCTCTGGCACAGGCCGAGGTTTGGCAGACAGACTCCGTGCAGACACAGGGAATTGCCGGTGCAGCCGACCTCTGCTTTGCACGGAAGACCTCGGCAGCCATCGGCGTTTTCGATCTCGCGCAGCGGAGGCTTCACGCCGGCATCGCGGCTCGGTTCCGTATCATCTTCTTCGGCCCGGTCGGGTCCGCAGCCGGTGCCGAGGGTCACAAGAGCGGTCGCGAAAAGGAGTCCTGATCCAGCCGACGCTCTGTGCACCATCCGAGGTTTGCCAGTGAGCGCCCACATCGCCGCACCGTAACACAGCCGGGTTGTGAAGGGGCTGGCATCTATACGCCATCTACGGCAGGCTCTGGGTTGCTCTTCCTTCCGAACCGCACGAGGACCACATGATTGATCTGTATTACTGGACGACTCCGAATGGGCACAAGCTCACGATGTTTTTGGAAGAGGTGGGGCTGCCCTACCGCATCATTCCGGTGAGCATCGGCACCGGCGAACAGTTCAAGCCGGAGTTTTTGGCGATCTCTCCGAACAACCGCATTCCGGCGATTGTCGACCAGGCTCCTGCGGATGGGGGTGCGCCGGTCTCTCTGTTCGAGTCGGGGGCGATTCTGCTCTACCTGGCAGACAAGACCGGACAGTTCATTTCAGCGGATCTGCGCGGTCGGGCCGACGTACTCCAGTGGCTGTTTTGGCAGATGGCGGGGCTTGGGCCGATGGCCGGACAGAACCACCACTTCAGCCAGTACGCACCGGAAAAGATTCCCTACGCGATCACGCGCTACGTAAACGAGACGAACCGGCTGTACGGAGTGCTCAACAAGCGGCTCGCCGATCGTG
>Ga0209174_10000089_pt1 | contig 67487 bp, 70 predicted proteins | sample JI91814BDNA_FD_187505 | JGI IMG/M metagenome (GOLD analysis project Ga0209174, IMG submission 187505) | Wastewater effluent complex algal communities from Wisconsin, to seasonally profile nutrient transformation and Carbon sequestration -... | ecosystem: Engineered > WWTP > Effluent > Algae...
TTTTCCTTCTTTGTGACAAGCATCCGTTAGTTGGTTTAATATTCCACCGACTAATTCTCCGTAGCCGCGAATATGTTTTAGCATATCTTCTTTATGAGATGCTTCGTAGTCTTTTGCATACTTGTCTAGCAAGTGATGTAAAAGTCTGTCTTCATCAAAAAAATTTTTTCCATTTACTCCATGGTAATTGCTAATGTCAAATGGAAGAAGCCCTGCATTGTTTTTAGAAAAAAAAGTAGTATTACTCATAAGTTTATCTTTTTGAGAGAAAACAGGAATTGCAAGAGATTTTTTAAGATTTCGTTTGATTTCTTTTCGCTCAAAAATCTTTTAGTATTTGGCTTATTTTATGAGTTTAGAAAAGCAAGAATTAAATCGGAGTTTGCAATCGAGGCATTTACAATTGATTGCACTTGGTGGAATTATTGGAAGCGGTTATTTTTTGGGCACAGGCTATGTTGTAGAAAAGGCAGGACCTGCCGCTTTCCTGGCTTACTTGCTTGGCGGATTAATTGTATTATGCGTTATGTATTGTTTGGGAGAACTGGCTGTTGCCGTTCCTGTTTCAAGCTCCTTTGTTACCTATGCAAACGATTATATTTCGCCTGCCTGGGCTTGTGGTGTGGGTTGGTCTTACTGGGTAACATGGGTTAGCTACGTTCCCTCGGAAATGATAGCTGCGGGGATAATCATGAATAACTTCTTTCCCGTTCTTAGTCCGGTTTGGTGGGCAGTATTTTTCGGGATTGTTGTTACTATAATAAATATCGTAAATGTAAAAGCATTCGGAGAAATGGAATTCTGGCTTTCTATTATTAAGATACTGGCTATCATTCTATTTGTTGGATTAGCACTATTAACCGCACTTGGAGTTACTGGCGAGCATGGATTTATAGGAACTTCTATTCTTTTAGGGGGAGGTGGACTTTTCCCGAAAGGAATTTGGTCAGTCCTTCTCACAATGGTAATTATTTTAGTAAATTTTCAAGGCTCTGAAATAATTGGTCTTGCAGCAGGTGAAAGTGATAATCCTGAGAAAACAATTCCTGTTGCAATTCGAAATATCACATGGCGAATCATTGCTCTTTATGTCATTCCTGTTTTTTTACTCGTAAGTATTTTGCCCTGGGGGAAAATTGGACTGGAAAGTAGTGTGTTTGCTGATGCGTTAGATTCTTATGGATTTAAATGGGCGGGTGGAATTTTTTCTTTTGTAGTTTTGACAGCAGCCATTTCCTGCTCTAGCTCTGGCTTGTATGGTTGCACTCGCGCCTTATATGCGTTATCCGTTCAAGGTATGGCTCCTTCGATTTTTGCAATACTCAGTGAAAATAAAATTCCACGCAATGCAACTTTTATCTCTCTTTTTGGATGTTGGATTGGAATTCTTGCTTACACTTTTATGGGAGAAGGAATTTATAAAAACTTACTTGCACTTTCCGGATTTTCAGGAGCTATTGCCTGGATATCAATTTGCTGGTCTCAACTCAATTTTAGAAGAAGTTTAGAAAATAAGAATTTTGATATGACTCTTTTGAAATTTAAAACTCCATTTTTCCATTACTTAACACATTTTGCTATTTGGATTCAGGTATTATGCTTGGGAATTATGTGGTTTAATGAGGAACTTCGCATCGCGTTTTATATTGGTTTGCCGCTACTGGTTATACCAATACTCTGGTTTTATTTTAGAACCAAGAAATTTGTTACAAAGGAATCGAGTCATAAAGGTGGATAAATGAATATTATGAAATTGATCCAATTAGTATTTTTAGTTTTATTTATGTTTTATTGTCAAAAGCCAAAGCCGGTTGAAGTTGCGGCTAAGAAGGATTTGTTTCTTCCTTCAGAAAAACAGATTTTGCAAGTGTTAAATTCCAAAGAAGATTACAAAATGTTAGATGACCATGCAAAGTCGAGGGGAGAAAAGAATGTAAAAGAATATCACGCAAAAATAGCGAGTGATATTTCTGATGAGGAATTGCAACCCTATTATAATAAATATAAACCTGCAGGATTAGAAAATCTGGGAGTAGAGGCGATTACACGTGAGCGAAATAAAATTTTAGAGAGAATTGCCTGGTATAAAATTGTGCAAGAAGTTAATTTAAAAGTTGAAATGAAAGAATTAGAATTTAAAAAAGTAGATTGGAAAAAAATTCCATTTGATACTGAGCCAACCATTGGAAATCAATTTGCAAAAGTTACAATATTTGAATATTCTGATTTCGAATGTCATTACTGTTTTAAATCGCAGAAGGATTCGGCAGCACTTCGGGAAAAATATGGGAAAAAACTTTTTTGGGTTTTTAAAGATTTTCCTTTGCAAGAAATTCATGAAGAAGCATTTCAAGCTCATATTTCTGCAAATTGTGTTTTAAAAATTCAACCTGAAAAATATTGGGCACATTTTCAAACTCTCTATGACAACTATCGTAGCCTTCAAAAAGAAAACCTGGTTTCCTTCGTAGAAGAAAATGGAATCAATGTTGACAAATGGAAAGCCTGCATGAAAAATCCTGAACTGCAAAAAGAAATTATTTCAGAGATCCAGGACAATCTAAAAGAAGGAAAAAAATTAGGAATCAAAGGAACTCCAACATTTATTATTAATGGAAAATTAATCGTTGGCGCGAGAGGCTACGAGTTCTTTGACGCTATTATCGAAAAGGAGTTGAAGATTACCACTGATAAACACCGATAAACACCGAGGTCACCGATGGGTTTCATTGGATATTTCAGCTTTGATGTGCACGATAAAATTGGGTTCGCATTAATCCAATGTGTAAAACTATTTTTATTAAAATCAGCTTTTAATAAGCTGTAAATAACCGGTAATTCGATTCATCGCTTGATAACCATGAGAATATTATCCTATCGGCATTCATCGGTGTTTATCTGTGTCCATCCGTGGTAATCTTTTTTAAATAAATTTCTTTACAATTTGGGATTGGATTTCTAGTTTAATTAAAACCTATGCAACAATTTTTTTCTCGCTCTATACTACTACTCATTGTCCTAAACTTTTCCTGTATTGCTATTTGGGAGGAAATGAATCGGCTCAGTCTGAACGAAATAAAAAAAAGAGGAAAGCTAAAAGTAATTACTTCTTACAACGCGAACAGTTATTTTATTTATAAAGACCAGGCCATTGGTTATGAATATGAACTTTTAAAGTTAATGACAAAAGATTTAGGTGTTGAGCTAGACATTAAAGCATCTAACGATTTAGCAAATTTAGATTATATGCTAAATAGCGGCGAGGGCGATTTAATTGCGGCTAATACCATTGTGACGCGAGAGAAAGGTAGACAACTCAAATTCACAGAGCATTTGATGACAACCACTCAGGTTCTAGTTCAAAGAAAAAAAGGATTTGTAGTTCGAAAGAAAATTACTGAATACATTGATAACACCGTTGACTTAATCGGAAAGACCGTGCATGTGCGGGCAAATTCCGATTATCATATTCGATTAAAAAAACTCCAAGAAGAATTGGGTGGAACTATCAATATTAAAACTATCGCAGAAAATATTACTACTGACGAATTAATCGAACAAGTCTACAGTGGAGAGATTGATTATACCGTTGCTGATGAACAGACTGCCCTTATCAATAATGCATATTATAGCGAATTAGACATTAGCCTCCCGATTAGTTTTCCTCAAAAGATTGCCTGGGTCGTTAGGCGAAATTCTCCAGAGCTTTTGGATTATGTGAATGACTGGATAGAAAAAAACCAAACTAAAATAAAAGAAGTTCAAGACAAATACTACCGCAAGTCTAGAACGATGATGCATGAATTAAAAATTGAATCAAAGCCCAAAAATAAATCTCATATTTCTGCTTTTGATGAAATTATGAAAGAGCAAGCCTCTGTAATTGGATGGGATTGGAGATTGATTGCGGCTATCGTTTATCAGGAATCGAAATTTAATCCAAACGCAAAATCATGGATGGGTGCAAGCGGACTTATGCAGCTAATGCCAGAAACCGCTCAGGGTCTTGGTGTGAGTCTTGGAGAGATTAACAACCCTCGAAAAAATATTACTGCCGGTGTGAAACATCTCAAGTATCTAGATGGAATTTGGCAGAAGACAATAAAAGATGATGAAGAAAGAGTCAAATTTGTTCTCGCCTCCTACAATGCGGGGCAGGGTCATGTGATTGATGCGATGACACTTGCAAGATTTCAAAACAAGAATGCAACTAAATGGGATAAAAACGTAGCAGAGGCAATGTTATTATTATCCGATCCAGCTTATTACAATGGATACGGAGTTCGTTACGGGTATTGCCGAGGTATAGAGCCTTATAAATATGTGAGTGTAATTATGGCAAAGTTTAACGAATACAAAGAAACAGTTAAGAAATGACAAAATCTTTGGATTTACCCTTGACATTAACTTTATGCTTGATACCAATGGGCTTAAGTCCCATTCATTTTTAGGAGAAATTTTTTTATGAATCAATACATGGTCGACATAACGCTACCAGAATATCTTTCTGAAGAATTTGTGTCTTTGATTCCTTTCCAAAGAAGTCAAGTCAATCGACTTATGGGTCGTGGGATTCTGAATAGCTATTCGCTTTCAATGGATCGCGGAAAAATCTGGACTGTAGTAAATGCAGATACTCAGAAAGAAGCAGAGAAAACAATTGGCTCCTTTCCATTAGTAAAATTCATGCGTTATGAAATTCATGAACTTGCGTTTAACAACAATATTGCGCAAATACTTCCAAGATTTTCTCTAAACTAAAAACACAAATTATATAAGGTTAGAAATTTAATGAAATATACTGTAACACATAAGTTTAATTATTCGCTCTTTGATTTACTCCGCGCACGAGAAGATAGATACAAATACCTGGATAAATTTCCAGATCTCAAAAATGTAACTCTTCTAGAAGAAAGAAAAGAAGGTAATTTAATTTTTCAAAAAAGAAAAGTAAGTCTTGCTTCCTCTCTTCCTCCAGTTCTTGTTCCTTTGCTCGATGATGCATCTTTAATTGAAGAATCTACATTCAACACAGAAACAAATACTCATGACTTTAAAATTGCTCCTCCGAAAAACGAAAAGACTGTAACTATTACCGGGCATAGCGTCTATCGTTCTACTTCGGATGGGTTTTCAGAACGAGTCTACAATATCGAAGTCAAATCCGGTGTTTTGTTTGTTGGTAGCCTTGTGGAAATTGCAATTGAAGAAATTCATAAACATAGTTTAGAAAAAGATAAGAATTCAATTCAAAAATTTTTAGACGATAAAATGGAAAAGTAAAATTCCTTTTTTACCACTGATGAATGGATTCGACAAGCTCACCACAGGCACAGATGAACACCGATAGGATGTTTAATCTTGAAATTCTGCTAACACTTATCAAATCCGATTGGTTCCATTTTCCCTTCCATTTAAGTTAAGTATAATAGAAATTGAATGAATACTATGAAGTCGAATCAAAGTAATAGTTTGAAGAAAATTAGAGTAGGAGTAATTGCTGCGGCGGGAAAGGGCACTCGTGCTTATCCGCGCACTAACTTTATTCCTAAACCTCTTTTTAAAATTGAAAACAAATCAATTCTCCTTAGAAATATTGAACTCCTACATCATAAATTAAAAGTCGAAAAGATCTACATTCTAGTCGGGCACTTAAAAGATCAAATGCTTGAAGAAATTGAAGCATTAAAATATGTATTACCCAAGGTAGTAATTGAGGCTGTCGAGTGGACTACGAAGGGTCTTGCGTCTGACGTTGCTTCCTTAGAAGATAAAATAAGTGAACCTTTCTTATTAATTTTGGGTGATGAGTATTATTATAAAACTAACCACGAAAAATTCTTAACTACTTACAAGCAAAATAAAAAGTTAGTAGCATCGATTGGAATTTTAAAAACATCTGTGATGTCTAGAATTCGTAAAAATTATTCTGTTGAATTAGATGGAATGAGAATTAAAAACCTGGTCGAAAAACCGGAAGATCCTCCCAATGAATGGCTTGGTCTTGGTTCTTATTTATTTACTCCTGCCTATTTTGAGTATTTCAAGAAAACACCGCCATCTCCTAAAAGTGGAGTCATCGAAATTACAGACGTGATTGATCTGATGGCAAAAGAGACTAATCAGGTGTATGCGACAGAAATTGAATGTGATTATTTTAATATCAATTCAATGCAGGACTATCATTACGCAGTCTATGAGGTCCGAAATGATCTATTTAATCAATATAAAATTTCCCTTATCATCCCAACGCATAATAACGAGCGCTCTATTTCTGATGTGATTGTAGATTTCAAAGACAAGGTTCATGAAATTCTTGTAGTCGATGCCGAGTCATCGGATACGACAGTCGATATAGCTAAGTCCTTTAAAACACAAATAGAACATTATTTTTATGGCGATAAAAAAGAATACGAAGGTGTTCAAATTCGTCAGGGATTCAATAGAATAACGGGTGATATAGCGATTATTGTTTCACCTGACGGTGCCTTTCGATCAAAAGATTTACCAAAACTTTTAGAGTATATGAAAGATTGCGATATGGTAATTGGAACTCGCACAACGAGGCAGATGATAGAGCAGGGCTCTAATTTAAAACCGCTTCCAAGATTTATTAACCTTGCAATGGGAAAGCTCATAGAACTTTTATGGTGGAACCAAGAGCCACGTTTTACAGATGTTGACTGTCGTTATATGGCAATCTGGAAAGATTCGTATAACAGGATTAAACCGTCACTCGAAGTGCAGGGAAAAACCTACACGGTTGAGATGATGATTGAAATTATTCGCGCTCATATGCGTTGTATCGAAATTCCGATTTCTTATTTTAAGCCTGTGGAATCACAGCCTTATAAATGGAAAGATGCATTTCATGATGCAGCGGCTATTATGAAGATTGCGTTCAAAAAAAGAAGAGAAGATTCAAAGAATAAAAAGGTAGAGGAATAATTATGAAAGTATTAGTTACCGGCGGATGTGGATTTTTAGGTTCTCATGTATGTGAGTCGTTTATAAAAAAAGGCTGGGGCGTTGTAAGCTATGATAGCATGACCAAGTATGAATTAAAACGCACCGGCTACGGAACAGATGCCACAAGAGATTTCAATTGGAATTATTTAAAAAAATTAGGCGTGACGATGGTGAAGGGAGATATTCGAAATAGTGAGCATTTACTCGACCGCACACAGGGTTGTGATTTTATTATTCACACTGCTGCACAACCTGCGATGACAATTTCCTGGGAAGACCCTGAGTTAGATATGACAACTAACGTTGTTGGAACGTTTAACGTTTTAGAGACAGCTAGAAAAAGAAAAATTCCAGTTGTCAACACAAGCTCTATTCATGTCTACGGAAATTCAATCAATGACACACTCACTGAAGGCGAAACGGCATATGAGCGTAATCCGGTAGAAATTCCTGAAACACAACCTGTGATGGTTGGAAAAATTTCTCCACTTCATGCTTCTAAAATGAGTGCTGAGCATTATGTGCAAACTTACCGTGATATGTATGGAATTTCAGCGGCTACGTTTCGTTTCACCGGAATCTACGGTGAACGTCAATTCGGGGGGGAAGACCATGGTTGGGTAGCAAACTTTGCAATTCGTTCTGTATTTGGTTTACCTCTGCGTATTTTTGGAACCGGGAAGCAAACACGCGATATCCTCCACGCATCCGATGGAGCTGAAAGCTATTTCAACTTCTTCGAAAACCAAATCTCCGGAACCTATAATATCGGTGGAGCCAAAGAACATAAAATTTCTCTTCTAGAATGCATCTACATGATCGGCGAAATTCTAGGTCGTAAACAAGAAATCATCTTCGAAGCTGAGCGCCCTGGCGACATGCGTTATTTTATTTGTGATATAAAAATGGCTCGTAAGTTCGGCTTTAATCCTAAAATAAAACCTCACGAGGGGATAACACGTCTTCTCCAGTGGATACAAGAAAATCGATCTGTGTTTGAAATTAAGAAGTAAGATTTGAAAACCCTAATTGTAATCCCAGCTTATAACGAAGAAGAAACGATTGCGCAAGTGATTCATGGTGCGGTGAAGCATGCGGATGTATGCGTGGTGGATGATGCATCGAAGGATAAGACTCCTGAGATCATCAAAGGCTTACAGCGTGCTTACCCCAATCGGTTGTTTACAGTTCGACATGAGAAGAACACGCATATACCAGGTGGAGTGCAGGACGGGATGAAGTTTGCACTTGAAAAAGGTTATGATTATGTGATTACGATGGACGCAGGCATGTCGCACGATCCAAATGAGTTACCAAAATTTCTAAACTATCCACCAAATGATTTAGTCATCGGGAAACGTGCGAAAGTAGAAGGAGTTCCATTCTACCGTAGAATAATTTCTTTTGGTGCAGCACGGGTAATTAACTATTGCCTCTCCAAAAGTGTATTTCATCTTTTAGGTCCAAACTTGAGCGATTGCACTTCGGGATATAGACGTTATTCGAAAGAGGCATTTACTCGAATCGCGAATGCCCAGTTGGAATCTGTTGCATTTGACTTTCATATGGAAGCATTGTATCTTACTTATTCAAATGGTGGCACCGTGCGCGAAATTCCTATTACCTACATCTTTTCCAATTCTTCCTTTAACAAAAAAGTTTTAAAACTCGCCTGGGCTTATGCATCGAAATTGTTGAAAAGAAAATTTGGGATGAAATCGTAGGCCTGTGCAAACATGATTTTCTCACAGAGCACACTGAGAGCACAGAGAAAAGAGCTATTAATGCTCTCAGTGAACTCTGTGCCCTCTGTGAGAGATCAATCCCGACCATAAGACTATGAACGCACTCGGAAAACATGTAATTGTAGAGATGTATGACTGCGATCGAGAAATTATCAATGATCAGAATTTAATTGAAAAAATTATGATTACCGCCGTTGAAATTTCAGGTGCTACGCTTGTAAAAACCGTTTTTCATCAATTTAGTCCTCATGGCATAACGGGAGTAGCCGTTGTTGCAGAATCCCACTTTGCAATTCATACATGGCCTGAATATGGATATTGTGCATTAGATATTTTTACCTGTGGAGATTTAATTGACAATCATAAAGCAATTGAATTTTTTAAAAATAAACTGATCGCTCAAAATATTTCAATGGTCGAAATGGAACGAGGTGTTTTAAGCTTGGGAAAGGAGATTTTTCATAAGCCTCAGGGTTTAGGAAAATAGCAAAATGAAAAACTGGTTAATCTATGGTGCAACTGGATATACAGGAGTTCTTATTGCAAAAGAAGCAATAAGCCGAGGGCATAAGCCAATTCTAGGCGGACGATCGATAGAAAAATTAAAGCCTCTCGCGGAGTCACTCGGGCTTTCTTATAAAGTGTTTAATCTCGATAAGCCGCATGAATTAGAATTTGGATTAAGAGATATCGATTTAGTTTTACACTGTGCGGGACCGTTTGTTCATACCAGTCATATAATGATTCAAGCTTGCATAAGACTTGGTATAAATTATTTAGATATCACGGGAGAAATTCCTGTTTTAGAAAATACCTTCGCTTATCATGCTAAAGCAGTAGAAAGTAAAATCGCGTTAATTTCTGGAGTTGGTTTTGATGTAGTGCCTACAGATTGTATGGCAAAATATATATCTGAATCGTTACCGAATGCTACACAATTGGAAATTGCATTTGTAGCAATTAGTTCACCAAGCCAGGGAACTGCTAAATCCATGGTTGAAATGTTACCGAAAGGTGGAATGATTCGTAAGAGCGGCAAATTAGAATTTTACCCGCTTGGAAAAGGAAGTAAAAAAGTTAGTTTTAGTGATGGAGTAGAGAGAACCATGCTTCCAATTCCGTGGGGGGATTTGGCAAGTGCTTATGTCAGCACCGGGATTCCAAGTATTACGACTTACAGTCATTATCCGGATTCATTTATTTCCGCTCTTCCATTTTTAGAAAGCTCGATTCGTTATTTGACTGATTTTGAAATAGTAAGAACAACTCTTCAAAAACTGATAGAATTTACAGTCGAAGGTCCAAATGAAGAAATGCGAAAGACCGGCAAATCACTAGTATACGTAAAAGCTTCCGATGAAGCAGGAAATAGTAAAGAAGCCTGGCTTGAGACTCTAGAAGGATATTTATTTACAGCAAAGTCTAGCCTTTTAAGTGTCGAAGCAGTATTAAGAGCAAGGCCTGTTGGAGCATTGACTCCTTCGCTAGCATTTGGAAAAGATTTTATCATGCAAGTTCCTGGAACAAAGAGGTTTGATAGTATTTAAATGGGATTCTACAAAAAATTTACTACACGTGCTACTCAGTTAAAAAGTCTTCTATGTATTGGTCTTGATCCGGAGTGGGAGAAAATTCCTGCAAGTATTAAAACAAGCGACAAAGCATTATTTGCCTTTTGTAAAGAAATTGTAGATGCGACGCACGATCATGCAGTAGCCTATAAACCAAACATTGCTTTTTTTGAAAGATTCGGATTTAAAGGAATTGAGCAATTTGAAAATTTAGTCAATCATATAACATCTAAGTATCCAGAAGTTTCCATTGTGGCGGACGTGAAGCGGGGAGATTTGGCTAACACTGCAAAAGAATACGCCAAGTATTATTTTGGAGATTTAAAAGTTGATACAGTTACGCTTTCTCCTTATATGGGTGGCGATAGCATTGAGCCTTTTTTAGAATACAAAGATCATGCGGTTTTTCTGCTATGCCTCACCTCAAATCCAGCTTCCAAAGATTTGCAGAAAATCATAACTTCTAATGGAAAAAATTTTTACGAAGAAGTGGCTAGCTTTAGTAAGACGCTCAATGGAAAGTATAAAGATCAAGTCGGGCTCGTAGTAGGGGCGACTCATCCAGAAGAGCTATCTCAAATTCGAAACGCATTTCCTGAGCTTGCTTTTTTGATTCCGGGCTACGGTGCCCAAGGGGGCAATCTCAGCGAACTAATGAAAGTATGCGCTCGCAATTCTTTGATAAATTCTTCTCGGTCGATTATTTTCAATTCTACAGGCTCAGACTTTGCTACGAAAGCTCGGGAAAAAGTGGAAGAGATTAATCTTGAGATGGAGAAGTTGTTTTAAGGAGAATTAAATGTTAAAGTTTATTCTAATAATCTTATTGTTATCCAATTGTGTTGCAGTTCCTCCAGGAGGAGGAGGTGCATATTTATACAATGATTTTAAAGGTCCTTATAAAACATACCCTGTTAAGCGCGGGGGTAATAAGGGAGAATCAGCGGCTCATTGTATATTATCAATTGCTTGCTTTGGTGATATTACTGTAACTACAGCAGCGGATAACGGGAATATTTCTGTTGTGAGTTCTGTCGAATATGAATATTTCAATTTATTTATGTTTTATAGTAGAACAAAAATAGTTGTTTACGGTTCAAAATCAGATGAAAAGAAAACTGAATAGATATTGCTTCGTTTTCCTTTTTGTTTTTTCTTTTCCTTGCATAATTTTAGCTGATAAACGGAGCGTAACCCCGTATGAACTTGCTTTTTCTTTAATTTTTTACTTGAATGTGGTCGCTCCCGTTCCGCCACCCGCTGAAGACTTAAATGGATATTCTATTAGCTACACAAAACAAGAACCGGATCCTGCGAAATATTTAGAGAAAAATCCTTATACTCCTCGAAGAACATTACCTTGGTTATTCGCGAATGTTGATATTCCAGTTTATTCGGACAGTCAATTAAGTAAAACAGTAATTTATACTTACTCTACTGTATGCATAAGTTATTTTCATCCATTACTCTGTATGAGTAGTCAAGGTAATCGAAATTATGAAGAAGCAAAAATCACAGAAATCTATTATAATTTTTTAGAGATTACGCCATTATTCCTCAAATATAAAATAGTAATGCTTGGAATTCCTAGTCAAGTTAATCCGACTAGTGATTTTATAAAAAACCTAAACTAATTCGCGTATATATTGCACGTAGTTTCAGAACAAGAAGAGGAGTATTTTTTTGAGGTTCAGTATATAGAATTTTACTGCAAATTTATAATTGACTATTTCCATTTCTACTCAAAATCTGAGAGATTAGATGTAATCTTTTCTAGGAGATAATTTATCATGAAAAAAATCTTTTTGTTATTAATTCTTTTTCTTTTTGCGGCTTGCAAAAAGGAAATTTCTATATCAATGGTAACGGCGACTTCCATGCAAAATGGATTACCATTTCTAGCACTCAATGATTCCAAGTGGATGCCAGAGGCTAATGCTGAGTTTGTGAAGTTTCATGTTTACCTGGATGAAGCAGTTCAGCTTTCCAAAGTGGAAGTTAATTCCTGTGGAGATGATTTTAAATCCCGCATTGATATGTATATTAATTTCGATGAAATGATTCAGACGATGAAAGAAGAGGGCAAGGTTGCGAATTATAGCTTTGCAACACCTGTGACAGCTCGCTCGGTTACTTTTAATTTTTCTAAAAATTCTAATATCTGTCTTTCTTCTGTTCATTTATATGATGAAAAAGGAAAACAATTCAAAGTTAAGTCACCGCGGATAATCGAAGGAACCGCAGTTGCATCTGAAACAGGTAAACCCGAAGCTTCTTATGGAGTTATGAATTTATTTGATTCAAGGTATGAATACTCGTATGCATCGCTTGATAATTCGAAAGGAGTTTCTATTGACTTCACCTTTAAAGAGCCACAAAAAATCAAATCAATCAAAGTTTGGAATGGTTATCAGAGATCAGATGTTCATTGTGTAGAAAATGGGCGGGTAAAAACGATTAACCTCACAGGCGATGATGGATATAGTGAAAAGATTACTTTAAAAGATGAAATGGGTCCGCAGGTTGTCGAATTACCGAAGTTATTCTCCGGAAGAAATTTAAAAATGAGAGTCGATGAATCCTATCGTGGAAAGAAATACAAAGGAATAGTTTTAAGTGAATTAAGATTTTTTGATGGGAAAGAATGGTTCTTACTCGATCCGTTTTCTCGTATTAAAGATATTGCAAAGGCAAATGGAAAAGATTTTGAGCAAGCTGGAATTTCGGATATCATCAATAAAAGTTTAGTTGGAAGCGATGTTGCTGTGACTTATCCGGATCAAACAGGTTCTAACTGGACACTTCGTTTACGATCTGATGGAAGTATGTTCATGGAAGGATTTACCTCTTCTACTGACGCTGACTCGGAAAATACGAGTCGTTTTTATGCGTTAGGCAACTATGAAGTGAAATCAACAGAGAATAATATTTTACAAGTTCGTATCTTTGGATTTTTGAGAGAATTAAAAACAGAAGTTGCCATTGAAACAGGCGCAGATTCACCTGAGCATATGCAGATGGATTGCAATGGCTGTGGTCGTGATTGTAATACTCTTGGCTCAGGTGGTGATCCAAACACGATTGAAAAAATATTTGCTGAATTTCTTGAAGTGGAAAAGGTAGATGGAAGATTTGTTGTGAGAAATTTAAAGCGATCCAATCATTTGAAGTTTGATACTTTAAATATGAATTTAGAATAAGTTGATTTATCGCATAACTTCTCTTTTCCCGCTATGGATACTCATTGTATCTATAGTTTCTTTTATTTATCCTCCTTTGATTTCCTGGTTTAAGGGGGATTATATCTCTTTTGCGCTCGCACTCATCATGCTTGGTATGGGTTTGACTCTTACGCTGGATGATTTCAAGAGAGTTTTACAATTTCCAAAATCTGTTTTTATTGGAGTATTTCTTCAGTATACAGTGATGCCAATATCCGGGTATGCAATTGCCTATATCTATGATTTGCCTACTCCATTTGCTGTGGGGCTAATCCTAGTTGCCTGCTGTCCTGGAGGCACTGCATCGAATGTTTTGACGTTTATTGCGAAGGCGGATGTTGCGCTATCTGTTACCCTCACTTCTATATCTACTTTGCTATCTGTTGCATTGACTCCACTTTTAACTTTGTATTTAGCTGGAAACCGAGTCGATGTAAATTCTGTAGGGCTTCTGCTTAGCACTTTAAAGGTAATTATTTTACCCGTTGCCATTGGTGTATTTTTAAATTACTTCTTCCCTAAGCTTACAAAGAAACTTTCAGTTGTTTCTCCACTTTTAGCTGTCTTAATGATTATGTTAATCGTTGCCTCGGTCATTGCGGCAAACAAAGCACCAATCACTGAATCAGGCTTTAAACTTTTAGCTTCTGTATTTTCTTTACATATTGCAGGATTTTTCTTTGGGTATATACTGAGTATCCTCTTAAAAGAAAATCTAATTTCTGCTAGGACGATTTCGATTGAAGTGGGAATGCAAAATTCAGGCCTTGGTGTGTTACTTGCCCGCGAAAATTTTACAAATCCACTAACGGCAGTTCCCTGTGCGATTTCTAGTCTTGCTCATTCGCTGATTGCAAGTGTGCTCGCAGCATTTTGGAGAAGGGAAAGTAAAAATTAATGGTTAGTTAAATATATCTTCTGATTTGAGGATAAAGCCTGTTAGCTTTTTAGATGTATAGGTTAAACCTGAGTCAAGGAGTGTGATTCTTTGAAATCCGATGTTAGAATTTTCATAAATTTCTATATTTTTCTCTTCAGGGTCTACTATCCAGTATTCGCTAACGCCTGATTTTTCATAGACAGCTTTCTTTTTTTTAAGATCGTAGTAAGCAGTGGATTCAGAAAGAACTTCGATTACTAAATCAGGTGCACCTTCGATTTTCTTTTCGCCGATAATTGATTCGCGTTCCTTAGCAATAAAGAATACATCTGGTTGATAAGTTTCATTTTCTCCTAAATAAATATCCAAAGGAGCGATAAAGACCTCGCCTATCGGATGTTTTGATAAGAAAATATCGAGTAATGCTGCAAGTTTTTTGCAGATGCGTTGATGGTTAGGTGTTGGTGATGTCATTTCAATTATCTCTCCGTCGATAAGTTGATACTTTCCACCCATTGGAGTCTTTAGATAATCTTCGTAAGTTTGTTTTTCTTTCAGTGCACGACTCATAGGTTTAAAATTAATATTTTGTATTGATTGGTCAAGTAGAAATTGATATCGTTAGTAGAGACAGGTCTCTGACCTGTCTCTACTTTAGGCTACATCGCAGCAATTAATTGCTCTTCAATGCGCTCCATTGTTTTTAATTCTTTCTCGACAGAAGAAAGTTTTTTCTGAAAAGAAGAAATATCTTTTTTTATTTCAGAAAGAATTTTGGGATTAGTAGTTTTTACATTTCTATCGTATACACTTACAGGCATATAATGTCCGAAAGTGTCGCGCCCATCAATTCGTTTTACGAAATAAAAATCTTTCGCTAGAACATGTTTTGCAGTATAGTAATCAGGCGAGGCTATGTCTGACTTTCTAGCATTTTTTAAAATAATAACTCCATTGTGCACAAAACCGGCGTTATCTCCAGAGTTACCATTGTCAGGAATCGCATTTCCGAAAACTATGTAAGAATTTTTAGTTGTCTCTGCAACTTTTCCTATAATCTTAAAGCTAACAGGCGTTAATCGCTCTAACTTATTTTGAAGAGAAGAAATTTTATTTTCAAGAAAAATCTTATCCGTTTTTAAACGTTTTTCTTTGGCGTAAAAGTTTCCCCATTCTTTATGCTCTGCCTGGCTCTTTGCATTTTCCATGCGCTTGTTTTCGATTTTTTTAAGTCTGGCTAATTTTACATAGTCGATAGAATTATAAAAACTCGGCTTACCTCCACAGACTTCTGCATAGATGGAAAGATATTGTCTGAGCTCTGATTTATTATTAATAAAAAGAGCACCATTTATAAATTCGATTGGGTAAAATTTCTTTTCGCCCATCTTATTTTGAATTCCTACTTTTCGACTTGAATCAATGGGATCGATTAGAATGGATTCTTTTGGAATGTTTAGAGTAGGTAGGTTTCCAAAGCTCGGGCACACGAGGTCAGAGCTTAGAAAATTTCTTTTTTCGATGCCCAGCCATTTGACTAAGATTGTAAATACAATGCCCAGTGTTATGATTTTTGTGATTAATTTGGTTTTTGGTTTCATGCTCTTCTCCCTGTATATTTATAAAATTCTAACAATGGGCAGGACAAATTAGAATGAGTTTGGAAAAAATTCCTAAAAATAATTATAGTAGTAAATTTTTGTTTATGTTACATAATTTTGAAAAGCTCCGGGGAAGGGGGCTTGAGAGCAATGTCTCAGGGCTGTCAAAATATATAATAAAACTAACTCTACTAAAAATAATTTAATTTTAACTTCTAATCTGTCCTGCTTGATTACTACTATTTATATATAGTAAAAAAATGTATAGTAAATAATTAATGCTATACAAAAAAATAGTAATAAATTTATTTTAAGACATAAACGGAATTGATCTAAAGAAGGATATTGCATGAAAAGAAAATACTTTGCTAAACAACCAGGAATTGGCGATTTTAAAAATAAATGCTCTGAAATGGTAAAGCTCTATGATGCTCGAATCATACGTGTAATCTATGAAACAATACATGAAAATGTATATTGGAAAGGAGCTAGTCCGAACTCGATAAAAAAAGATGTGCTAGATGAAATCAAAGCAAAGTTAATAGGGCAAAAAGTTCTAGTGCTACATTTAGAATTTATAGTAGACGAGATATTAGTTTACTTCGGTAATTTTTTAATTCTTTTAGATTCTGGAAAAAGAAGACAAAATTAGTAAATACACAAGAGCGCGGTGTCCATAAAAATGGAGTCAAATAGTTGTTCGTCGAATCATTTTATTAGTGAACTCTGCGCTCTATCTGAGATTTCCATTATTTATTAATGATGAAAGTCGTTATATAATTTTTTAAACATCTTCCTCTCTAATAATGCAGGGGCAAATAGCCGTAATACCTTTACAAAGAATCCACTCGAATCCATCGTGACTAAGCGAGAGTTTTTATTTTCTACGGCAGCTAACATTGCATTGGCTACTTGATCTGGAGTGAGAAGCTTTCCATCGTGTTGTTTGTCGTTTAGTTTTTCTCCGGAGCCAGTAAGTCCTGATGTTCTGAGGTTTGTTTTTGTATAAGGCGGACAAAAAATAATTGAGCGGACACCTATTTCGGAAAGTTCAATACGAATTGATTCAAAAACAGCATGAAGGGCTGACTTAGAAGAAGAGTAGGCAGCTCTTGCAGGAACTCCATATAAGCCAGAAACAGTGGAGGTAACTATCATTACCCCTTTGGCACGTTTGATCGGTTCAATGAGCTTGGAGGTGAGATTAACAGTTCCAAAGAAGTTTATATCAAATGTTTTTCGAAAGACACTGATGTCTGTCTCATCGAATCTTCCATGAGTTGTAATTCCTGCATTATTAAACAATACATCTACCTTATCAGTCTTTGAAAGAATTTGTTTTTGAACTTCAATTATATCTGAGTCCAGGCTAATATCGCATTTTAGAGGAATGATATTTGCTTTATGACTTGAGTCCAGATTTTTAGGATTGCGGTCTAGTGCAAATATTGTGCAGGGGATATCTTTTAGAGCGGTTAATATCGCTTCGCCGATGCCACTTGAAGTGCCTGTGATTACGATTATTTTGTTTTCCCAAAAATTTGCGTTCATATTCTCTCCACTTTCCTTTTACTATTCTAAGTTTTGGTAAATCTGTATAGAAAATTTTATTAAAACGATTCTATTTCTACAGGTTCAATTTTATCTTTTAAAGGTAGGATAACAATAAATCTACTGCCTTTTCCTACTAAACTTTCTACACTTAAATCACCTCCGAGTAAAATTGCAAATTGTTTTGCAATTGTTAATCCGAGACCGGTGCCTGCATATTTTCTTGTGTTTGAATCTATAGATTGCTGGAAAGGGTTAAAAATTCGGGCTAAGTCTTCTTCTGCAATGCCTATTCCAGTATCGATAACTTCAAATTGAATCCATTTCCCTGAATCAATTTTTGTTAATGTAGCATTGAATGTAATGCTTCCATTCGAAGTGAATTTGCATGCATTGGATAAAAGATTTAATAGAATATGTTTTAATTTATCGACATCGAGGTAAATATATGTTATTTCCTCAGAAATAAAAAAAGAGAATTTGTTTTTATTAGCGGATAATAGTGGTTTAATTGTATCGAATAATTCATCTAAAATTGACTTTAGTTCTATTAGATCATTTTTTACGTTCATTTTATTCGCATCTAATTTAGCGATATCTAAGATATCATTTATCATTTTTAATAGTCCTTTTCCGGATCTATTTATTTTGAGACTATCATTTCTAATCTGCTCTGCATTTATTTGTGCTGCTTCATCAGCGATTAATTCACTATAGCCCAGTATAGATTGTAACGGCGTTTTTAACTCATGACTCATGGCTGCAAAAAATTGACTCTTTGAGTGTAGTGCATCTTCCAAAATTTTTTTAGCGTTAAGTAAATCAGATTCAATTTTTTTTAATTTTGTAATATCTTGCATCTGGATGATATAGTATTCAGGGAGATTTTTTTCATCTCGTAAAAGGGAGATACTAAGAAGTGCCCAAACCAAAGCTCCCGATTTATGTTCAAGTCTATTCTCCATTTGTAGACTTTCCACTTTTGCAGATAGTAAATCATCAAATTTAACAATGTAATCGATTACAGAGTCTCTTTCTAATAAACTAAAAAATTGACGGGACGTTAGTTCCTCTTTAGAATAACCCAGGATATTACAAAATGGTTGATTGACTCTAAGCCAATTGTCATTTATTCCAATTAATGCCATGCCTGAAGCAGAATATAAAAAAGCACTTTCAATTTGCTTTTTCGCTTCGTCTAATTGTATTTCTGCAAATAATCTTTGTCGCATTTCTGGAATAGAGCCAGTCAAAGAAATTCCAATCCCAAGTAAAATAAAAGTTATAGAACTGTTAAAAGACATGGGAACTTGATTAGAAGAGTAGAATAGAGGAACTCCATATACATATCCGAGCGCGAAAATAGCTCCGATAAAGGTGATAACATTTCCAATAAAAATGGATATATTATCTAAAAATTTATATTCTTTGCGAATGGATAATAGCAATATGCCTACACCCGCAAGAGTCATATTTAATGCTCCGAAGAAAGATGTCTTTGCTGCAATGCTATACCATTTGCCATAGTTTCTAAAATGAAAAATTAAAAAGTCTACCCCGATTTCATTGTCCAAAATATATTCGAGTAATCGAATAAATGAAATTAAAATAATAAAAACCGATGCACTAAATAAAATTACTTTTTTTCTATTAAGAGAACTATTTAAAATATAAAGGGATAATCCTGCTAACATGGCAGCTAACGTAGCGTTAGGCGGCATAGGTTTGTAGCCTGGATTCATGCTAAATAAAAGACTGGATTGAAAAACCCATCCAGTTAGTGCTACAAACCCAATGCCAAAAGTAAAAAAAGCACATAGTTCACTTAACAGTAAGTATCTATCAATTTTTTGACTTAGATTCATTGTATTAAATTATGCTTTAGGTTGTGTGACAATTAATTTTAACATTTTTGTTTTAGCCAGTTCCTCTTCAGGAATTTTCAAAAAGAAATCACCTTTTAGTATAAAACGATTTTCTTTTACTTTAAACTCATCCATAATAACTTGAATAGTATGATCCATTAAATCAATAGCACTTTGTGTATAATTAAATTCACTATTTACAAATATTGTAAAATCTTTAATATTAGTAGAATAGGTTTTTAATTCTGCTATATAATTTGAAAAGGATGATTTAAATAAAGTAGGCGTTGTGATTCCCTTTATGATGAGCTTAATACTCGATTCATTTATAACGTCATGCGTAATAGAAAAAGGAAAATCTTTTCTTGAAATGAGATCTGATTCTTTAATTCCTAAAGCTTCCAAAACTTTTGCGATTAATTTAGTTTGTTCAAAAGGTTTAATCAAGTAATGCGTTATGCGCAGAGATGCTGCTCGAAGTATGTCTTCCTTTTCCTGTAAGGCAGTTAGAATTATAATTGGAGTATTTTGTATTTCTTCTCTATACTTTTCGATGAAAGTAAAACCATCCATGATTGGCATCATCACATCCGAAATGATTAAATCATAGGGAACTTTTAGTTTATTGATTGCTAACCGTGCATTGATTACATGATCGATTTGGATATTGTATTTTTCCAGGCACCTGGTTACAATTTCTGCGGAATTGAGATCATCTTCTAAAAGTAAAACTCTATAGTTTACAAGGTTTTTAACTGCTGACATTTGGACTTCTCCACTTAATGATAGTTTTGCGCTCACTGAATTCTTCCATTGTGAAGCGAATTCCTTCTCTTCCCAATCCTGAATCTTTTACTCCGCCGTAGGGCATATGATCTACTCGAAAGGTCGGGATTTCGTTAAACAAAATTGTTCCCGCTTCTATATCTTCTGCCGTCTGACGCATAATTCTATCACTATCAGTAAATACTCCAATTTGTAAACCGTAGCGAGAATCATTTACTCTTTGAATTGCTTCATCGATAGTTGTATAGTCATCGAGAATTACTACAGGTCCGAATACTTCTTCTGTATAAACTTTTAAATCAGACGGCACCGATTCTAGAACTATTGGATAAATAACATTACCCACTGCATTTACAGAGCTTAAAAATAATGCGTTTGCCTTTTTTGCTTCTTCAATCCAGGAAAAAATTCTGTCTCTTGCTTTTTTATTGATCAAGGGACCGACTATTGTTTCTCTATCAGTGGGATCTCCCGCGATCATTTTTTCTGTTTCACGCAAAAATTTCTTTTTAAATTCGAAGAATATATCCTGATGAATAAAAATTCTTTGAACAGATATACAAGTTTGTCCTGCATACGAGAATGCCCCGAATGCACATCGCTTTGCTGCTCTCTCGATGTCTGCATCTTTATGGATAATAACGGCAGCATTTCCTCCTAGTTCGAGACATACTTTTTTTCCCTTTGCTAATGTTTGTAATTCCCATCCTACTTTATCACTGCCCGTGAAGCTAAGAGTGGATATCCGCTTATCTTTTACCATATTGGAAGCTAATTCATTTGAACAATTTATTATTTGAAAAGAACTAAGAGGAATTTCTTCTATTGAGGATGATACGAATTTGGCGCATTCTTCAAAAACTTGTCCGAGAAAGTAAGCGGCGCCCGGTGCTTCTGGTGAAGGTTTTAAAAGAATAGGAGCACCAATGGCAAGAGCAGGGGCTACCTTATGCGAAACAAGATTCAATGGAAAATTAAATGGAGTAATTGCAAGAACTATCCCGCGAGGTAAAAAATAACTCAATGCAAAATCGAATTCTCTTCCATTTTTTTCTGCGTCTAATGGTGTTATATCTCCCGCATAACGTTTCACTTCTTCGCTTGCAATTTGAAAACAGGAGATTGCTCGACTCACTTCAACTTCAGCCAGTGAAATTGGTTTGCCAGCTTCGTGCACAATAGTTGAAATAAATTCATCCCTTCTCATTTCGATTCCATTTGCTATACGCTCTAGCAGTATGGATCTAGCGTAGCGGGAAGCTTTTTTAAATTTTGGAAATGCTGATTGTGCAGAAGAAATTGCTTCTTCGATATCAGACTCTCCTGCTTGTTCACAAAGAGAGATTGTGCTTCCTGAAAATGGTGAGGATATAATACGAGTATCCCCTGTTTCTCTCCATTCACCGTTTATCCAGAGTTTGTATCGCATTTCTACTTCATTTTTTTATTTTTACGTTTACTAGCAACTAGAAAATCGAAATTGAGAGTTAGTAAACATAGTAAAAAGCAAGATGACTTTATTTTTTTAGAAAATACCTTTCTAAAAAGTTATACCGCATTGATTTAGTATTTGGGTTTTGTATTTCGGATAGATAGTTGAATTATAATGAATTTGATCAATCATTAAAGTGCTATCGGGCGGGTCGTTTTCTCCAACTCCAAAAATAGGTAGAGGATTTATATAGCAAGACACTAACTTACTTACACCTGCATTAACTGGATTTTTAGCTATATTTTCATTAGTTAAAAGAATTGGATGAATTCCGATAATTACAATTTTAGAATTCCATTTTTCCATTATTCTAGTAGTAACTTTTTTTATTGTGTCAATGCTTACTTGACTTGGAATTTTTCTGAGCAATCCATTTCCATCACCGGTTGCAACTAAAACATTCTTTGGATAACATTTAATAGCCTCCATTTGATAAAGATAGTCACAAGCAGTATTTCCTGAAATTGCATAGTTAAAAGTTTTGGTTTTATCATAAAAATTAGATATTGCTCTTGCCATGTCCATTGTAGAGTCACCAATTATGATATTTTCACAGCTTGTAGAATAATTTACAAATTCTGTAACTGAATAATTTGCATAGAGTGAATTCATTGTTTTATATTGGTTCTTACAGTCTCCATTGTTTTGGGATTGTTGGAGATTATATATTGCGGCTAATAGCAATAATTCTTTCTTAGAAATATTGTTTTGGTTTTTTGTATGACAATTAGAAGTTATTAGAATTAGTATTATAAATATGAATATTCTGAATCGAGCTAATTTGAAATAAATTGAATTTAACATTTGTCCAAATTCAATTTATAGAAGTAAAAACTTGTTAGTCAAGCAGGCTTATCCCGTCGACTATTATTTCAATTGCATCTACAACATCAAAGGAATCATTCGTTTTATTCAATTCTTCCTTTTTCCGTTCCACTTCTTTTTCCCTATATTTGAGTTTAGCATCGAGTAAAAGACTTTTGGCGAGTTTATCTGAATCCTTCTCATTTAATTTTGACAACGAATCTTTATCAGATTTCTTTTGTAAATTTAATTCTTCGATTTTATCTTTATCAAACCAAATTACTTTGCACTGAGGACATCTATCTATTTGAACAGAGTTATATTCTTCTGGCAAAGTATGAGTATCCATAAGAGATTTACACGAGGAGCAATGAATCCTTTTTTTATCCAATCCATTCTTTTCATGATTTAAGGCTGCATTCCAATGGTTCAATGCTATGCGCTGTAAAATATTTTTTTCTAAAAGATAATGGCCGAAGCAATACTGACACATGGCAACTATTCCGTATTCAGTTTTAACTTTTTCCAAAGTCTGATCATTGCATCGTGGACATTTCATAATATAATCCTTTTTATATCATTCCTTTTATTGTAATTTATGCGGATAATATCTTTATACTTTTTTCTCTGTTCCTGCTATCATATCAATAATTCCGTAAGCCGTTTTCCATACAATAAGCGGTAGAGCAATGTTTATCGCAAAAGTGATTACCCATCCAAAATAAAAGCCACCGAAGTAGTAGGGGTCAATCATATGCATCAAGTGAATTGTCATGGGATGAAGTAAAAAAAGTGCAAGACTATTTTCTCCAATGTAGGCTAATCCAGAGTAAACTCGTTTTATAAAAGCAGAATTACTGGGTTCGATTTTTATTCCAATGTAGGTTAGGACTACAAAGGAGGCTATAGGATAAAACAAAAAATGATTCGAAATTTCTAAATTTAAAGTTACACTGTAATACGTGACAACAGCTAGATACAATAGAATAGCAAAAAGCAAAGATGGAAAATAAAAACTGTTAATTTTTAATTGTTCAAGGAATACTTCTTTATTGGTTAAAATTCTTTTTGCACTAAAGCCAGCCACGAAGAAAAAAATATAATTTGTAAAACTAATCGCTTCTAAGCCTCCGATGAATGGCAGTGACTTCGGGTAAAAATGATTCGAACCAAAGTTTATTAAAAGAGAAACTCCTAGCACGATACTAAATGTAGTCGGACTCCAGTTTTGAATATTTCGAAAGATGAATGCAAATAAAAGATAAAATCCAAAGAGAAGAGGAACATAGTAATAGGGTTGGAAAACCTGCCCCAATAAAATTTTTGGAATTATGTCTGATAGAAAATTGGCAGGAGAGTATTTTGTAAAATATCCAATGCAGGCTATGATTACATAAGGAATTAATAAATTTTTAACTTTCGAAACCCAAAAGGCTGAGTTTCCTTTCCAGGACAAAAAGAATCCAGAGGAGAAAATAAATGCGGGAACGCAAAATCTCGATACATTTGCGAGCCATCGTGACAAGACTAGCTCGGAATCTTTTGGATGAAAAAAAGCAAAGTAAGAATCAATATGTATTACCACAATTGCACACATTGCAATCCCACGCACAAAGTCAACGACCCGACTTCGTTCCCCTTTTTTAGCATTGGTCTCAACTGAAATAGTAAATAAATTTTTGAAGGAAGGAAAACTAAATGCGAGTAGAAACAAAAGAAACAGTCCAAAAAGTTCGATATATAAATTAGTTGTTTGTATCATGGTAATATAGGAAGTTGTTAAATATTGGGATTTAATTACCCTAATGTTATAATCAAATATGTTCAAGAATTTTTTTCATAGCTCAAATTGTTTTTCCGAATCGAGGAATTTAAATGGCATCCATTGTTAGTTTAAAAGCGGGCAAAACTATCTTCAAAGAAGGAGATTTTGGAAAGTCCATGTATATTGTCCTTGAAGGGACAGTCGAGATTTATGTAATTTTGAATAAACAAGAAACACATCTAGCTTCTATGAACCAGGGAGATTTCTTTGGGGAGATGGCATTGTTTAGAGATAAACCTAGAAGTGCATGCGCTCGAGTTATTACTGATGTTCGTTTAGCTGTAATAGAAAGTCGGGCTCAATTAGAAAAATTTCTATCGGATAATCCCTTGTTTGCTGCTAAAATGGTAAACATCATGGCTGCAAGATTAGCCAATACTAACGATTTACTTTTCCAAAAAATCAACGAACTATCTGCGAAGAAAATGGAATTTCAGTGAGTCTTCCTTTGTGAATTTTTTATCTGTCTTTCAATCCGGCGGATTCTTAATGTATCCGCTAGCCATTATAGCAGTTATAAATACTTCCCTCATACTTCACTTACTTACAACATTTTTAGTTTTTATAAAAGACCTTTCTTCTATTCGAAATTCAAATCCATCTAGTCCTCTCATTCATGCATTATTCAAAGCTTCTAAATTGTCTGGAAAAAGAAAATTCTGGTTTGTTTTTGAAAATAAATTAATACTCTATGAAAGAAGAGTTTATTGGTTAAATTATCTTTCCGGATTATCGACATTATCCGGTCTATTGGGAACGGTAATAGGAATTTATATATCCTTTCAAAATATGAAAATAAGCGGGACTGCTTCAGCGGAAGTTTTTGCAGATGGAATTGGAGTTGCTTTACTTACAACAATAGCGGGACTAATCATTGCAATCCCCTCTATGATGTCTTTTTATATTTTAAAACATATTTTAGAAATCATAGAAGAGAAGGCTTATGCCTTTTTATTTCATCCTGAAGATGTTCCTATATCCTAGTTAAATGGAATCATTAACACAGGAACTTTTGATTCTCTAGCAATTGCTTCATCGATGTCTTGAATAAAAACTTTATAGAGTAGATTGTGTTTGTGGTGACCAATAACAACTAAATCGATATTTAATTTTGCAGATTCTTTAAGAATCATATCGACAGTTGCCCCTTGCACTAAAAGTCCCTCAGCATTTAAATTCTTTGCTTTGAGTTCGTCTGCATATTTTTTTACTAACTTATGCTCTTTTTTTAATTCATCAGCACGGTGGTCTCGAATGTATTGAGGACCGACTTCATATCCAACAAAATCAGGATCCGGTGCTGCAATGTGAACGAGCCAAATTTTAGAACCAAATTTTTCTGCAATCGAAGCTGCATGACTTATCAGTGTCATAGTTTCTTTTTCTTCGAAAGTAACAGTAACGAGTAAATTTTTCATAGTTAAAACGCCTTTCTATCTAATCTTTATTCCTGAAACTTTTCGTCAAAGAAAATAACATTCATTAAATCTTTAGATGTAACAATTCCACAAAGTCTTCCAGCATCATCTAGAACCACAACAGATTCAACTAGGTGGTTATTCATTTCATTAACTGCATCATATGCATTCGCGTCCATGCTGATAGAGATAAGTCTATTATGAGGTTTAATTTCTTCTAAAGTCTTACTTAAAATCGACTTGTCATTGTTTAAAGCAAACTTTAAAAAGTCTGTCACTGACATGACTAATAACGGGTGGTGTTTTTCATCTACTACTACAAGATGATGAATGTTTTTTGCGCTCATTTTTCGTGCAGCGTCCTGCCAGGTATGCTTCAAATTGATAGTGAAAACATTTTTTGTCATTACATCTTTAACTTTTAAACCATTAAATGAACTCTTCATTTTTATTCCTCTCTCAATAAATCAGACTATTAGATTATTTGAATTTCGCTTAGTCTTTGCAATATTTTTATTCATATTTATTTTTCCTTCGTTTCAAAAACAATTCTATTTACATCGTATTTTGTTTTTCCAGTTTTGTCTAATTGCAGAGTGATTCCCTTTGTGCCTGATAGGCTTTTTGTGCTACCCATATAAATTCCGAGTGGTGATGCATTTTCAAGAGCAACAGATGAATCAGAAGCTATTACAACCATAGTGTCTTCTCCGATAGGAGTAGAGGCTATCAGTTTATACTTCTTCGGAGCATCGGGAGGCGGAAAAGCAAACTCTTTGTTTGTCTCTACTTTGTTGTCGGATTGGTATTTATTTGGAAATAATTGTGTAATAGATCCATCCTGTCCGTAGACTAGTATTGTAACATATGCGTATTTTTCTTGCTTCGAGCGGATAATAAATTCTACCCGCAACTCATCTCCTATGACTGCACCACCATTATCCTTAGAGCCAACTGCATTTGTTATTTCAATTTTGTAGTCTCGTTTGCCCGGAGATTTTAGATTTGCTAATTCCTGTAATGACTTTTCTCTTTCAAGAACAGCTAAGAATTCCCTGGAAGATATATCATTCAAGCCAGGCCAACTACCAATAATGCGAGAAGATTGAGTATGGACTATTCTGAAACCATTTGATCCTTTTTCTACAAGCACTAAGTAGGAAGCGCCTAACGTATTGCCTGCCTTAGCATAACTGCCTTCTTTTAAAATTCCTTGTTGACCTAATTTCATTTCTGTTAGTAAAGAATCAATTCGTGTTCTTTCAACAGGTTGCAGAAAATCGGTTTTACTCATGACAGATTCAATTTCTGCTCTGAGCTCAGGTTGGTGTCCGATAACGGCTACAGTAAGTTTGCCGTCAGCAAAAATAGGGATGGTGAATAGAAGTAAAAATAAGTAATGATTAATCTGAGGTTTTAGATTCTGAATGCTTTGGATGACGAATACGCCTGTCATTTTAATAAAGAATGGTTTCATTTTTAACTCCTTGAAATTCTAACTATTGGCAGTGAGCTGATTGATTGCAATAATATTTTAGAATGGAAATATTTGTTCCTTAAAAAAGTTCGGTGTGGATACACTACTGATTAATTCTTCCCTCAAAGGCATTAAAGAAATAAACCTATCTCGTAATCCAGTCTTCTATGTTTAATCCTTTGATTCTGCCGAAGTGAGTCGCGTTTCCTGTTACCAGTATATTTTTATTTTCAATAGCAATGCCTGCTATGAGTATATCTATATCGTCTAACGGATTTCCTTTTTTTCGCAAACTAGCGTATATTTCAGAGGATAACTCCACGGATTGTTCTGTCAGCGGGTAGATATTGAGTTCTTTGGAAAAATTAAGGTAAGACTTTAAGTATTTCTCTGAGTGTTTGAATTTTAAACCAGAAAGTATCTCATAGTGGGTAATGAGTGTAATCCCAACCAACAATTCCCCTTGAATAGCTTTTTTAAACTGTTCGACTACGCTTTCTTTGTTTTTTAAATAAAAAGAAACAGTATCGGTATCTAGAATGAATCCTTTGTTCAAATTTTGTTTCTCTTAGAAGTCGCCTTACGTCTTGTTCTAACTTCTTTCAAAAAACTGTTCAAATCAGAGTCGGGCATTTTTTCCCATGCGCCCGCATATCCTAGAATATTGGTGGAGTTTTTTTTCTTTTTATTTGTCTCCATGGGGATAATCTGCATTCTCTGTAAGAACAAACCGTCTGAGCGCACATTGACTCCTATATATGCTCCTGCATATTCTCGCCCCAGAAGAATTCTTCCTTTATTATCAGCATGTAGTATTTTACTTGTACCCATGTCACAATTTTACTACCAGTGGGAATTTATGTCAAGTGGGAATTTCCCATATTTCTTAATTTACAAGTCTATTTGCAAACCAAATTCCAAGAAAACCGCCGATTACAGTTCCAATAATTGAACTAAACGAAAATACATCGGCGCCGAAGAAAGTTGGAATATATCCTCCAATAGCAGTGCCGATGAACATACAAATCATAACAATTTTTCTTTCCACAAAGTCTTCCTCTATTCTCATTTGTAAATACTTGACGAATAGATGTAAATCAAAATTAGTAGATTCATGCAAACTGGAATCACGCAAAGAAAAATTGGTAATCTAAATTGTTATGAAGTGAAAGGAAAAGAAAATGGACCTGTCATTGTGTTAATGCATGGGTTTGGGGCAAATGCGCAGGATTTACTTCCTCTTCATCAATACATTAAAGCACCAGCAGGGACTAATTGGTATTTTCCGGACGCACCTATGGAAATGGATTTGGGAGGCGGCTATAAAGGTAGAGCCTGGTTTCCTCTTATGGCATCAGCAATCGATCATGTCGCAAAATACGGAATGAATTTTGCGAATTTACATCCACCCGGACTTGATAAAGCAAATGAAGAAATCAGGAAAATGCTCGACGATTTAAAAACACCAATAGAGAAAATTACACTCGGTGGCTTTAGTCAGGGCTCTATGCTTGCGACTGACGTCACCTTGCGTCTCGCTGAGAATACAAACGGCTTAGTCATATTATCCGGAACTTTGATCTGTCAAAGTGAATGGTCAGTGCTTGCACAAAAAAAATCTAGGATTCAATTTTTCCAAAGTCATGGAACAGAAGACCCTGTTTTAATTTATCAAAATGGAAAGAATTTAGAGACACTTCTTCGTGAAAATGGTATGTCAGGAGAGTTCGTTTCATTTAACGGTGGTCATGAAATTCCTGAAAAAGTTTTGAAACGGTTGAGTCAGTATTTGTTGAGATAACATAAATTTGCCACAGGGACACGGCGTCGCAGAGGGTTTTATGAATTTGAAATTATTTATCCTTATTAATTACATTTTATTTAATTCAATTCTATTTGCATCAATCGAGACTATTAACTGTAAGCCTTTACCAATCTTTCAATGTGAATCTCTTGGGGCAGAAGCAAAAATATTTTATGATACTCTTGGTGAATGGAATGGAATTTATACGATGCAGCCAGTTAGGATTGTTCAAGATAAAATAGGAGTTTGTCATATTAAGTATTTTTATACACCGGCTAAAGGAAGTTATGCGACAGACACCGGCTATGACTTTCGTATCTTTTTTTATACACTTGATAATAAAACTTGTAAATGGAAAGTAGTGAGAATGAATACTTATATGTCAGGTGTTTTGGCTTATGATTGATTTTACCAATTTAACTTCTTATAAAAAAGTTCCAAACCAAAGTGATGGTGCTTGTTTTGCTTGTAGTCCTATCAATGAAAAAGGTTTAAAGATGAAGTTTTATACAGATGAGAAATCTGTATTTTCTAGTCTACAAGTTCCGGCTCATTTATGCGGTTGGAGCAATGTAGTTCATGGAGGGGTAACGACGACTATCCTCGATGAGACAATTGCCTGGACAGTAATTTACTTGCATCAAAGTTATATGCTCACAAAAGCGCTTAACGTTGAATTTTTACAGCCGCTCTTTGTCGGAAAGGAAATCCATTCCATCGGAAAAATTATCGAAACCAAATCAAAGAGGGAAGTAATTGTAGAAGCCTCTGTCTTTAACCACGAAAACATTCTCGCAGCAAAAGCGATCGGGAGCATAATTCTATTTAGCCCCGAACAAATTCGCAAACGCCAAATTTTCCCTGAAAAATTTCTAGCAGACTTTGAAGAGAAGGTTTTTGGAAAGCATGTGTAAGGTTATTTGACTTTTGAACATTATGTGCATAAAATAACCTTGACTTTTATACATTATATGTATAAAGTAGACCTATGCAACGAAAATTGTATCCAAAATTGCTAGAATGGCAAAATTCTCCCTATCGAAAACCTCTGATTTTGAGAGGGGCGAGACAGGTAGGAAAGTCGTTTCTCGTGAGAGAATTTGGGAAAAACGAGTTTTCAAATTTTATAGAAATCAATTTTGAATTACAACCTGAATTGAAGAATTCTTTTAAAGATAAAAAGCCAGAAAGCATTTTAAAAAATCTGGAATTGTATTTGAATCGAAAAATTGAATTAGAAAATACGATTCTTTTTCTAGACGAAATTCAAGAATGTCCAGAAGCAATTCTTTCTCTGCGTTATTTTCATGAACAAATGCCGACACTTGCAGTGATTGCAGCGGGTTCCCTTTTGGAGTTTGCTTTAAATTCAGAAGAATATCGTTCTCCCGTAGGAAGAATTCAATTTCTTCACCTTTATCCGCTCAGCTTTCAAGAATTTTTGAAAGCGATAGGCGAAACGATAGTATTAGAATTTTTACATAAAGTAAATCTCTCCGATGAATTTAGTTCCATTGTTCATGAAAAATTATTAAACCTATACAAAGACTATCTAATTGTAGGTGGAATGCCAGAAGCTGTAAAAGTATATACGGAAACAAAAAATTTTTCTCTTGTAAAACAAATCCAGCTTTCTCTTTTACAAACTTACCGAGATGACTTTTCTAAGTATGCAGGTAAGGTCAAACGAAAGTATTTGGAAAAGGTATTCTATAGCATTCCCACGATGCTTGGGAAAAAAATTCGCTACTCTGAAATTGATAAGGAAACTCCTTCGAGGGAATTAAAAAATGCGGTAGAACTTTTAGAGTCCGCAGGAGTTGTGAATAAAGTGATTGGAACTAATAACATAGAGCTTCCACTTTCGTATCACGCAAAGGATAATTTTTATAAGCTTACTTTCTTGGATACAGGTCTTTCTTTAAAAGCAAGTGGACTAGAAGAAACTATATTAACTTCTCCTAATATACTTGGAGTGTATGAGGGAGGTCTTGCAGAACAATTTGTAGGGCAAGAACTAATTGCTTATGCAAATCCAGAAGAAAGAACAAAACTTTTCTATTGGGAAAGATTTAAACGAGGGAGTAGTGCGGAGATCGATTACCTTTTTGCCTATAAATCACAAGTCTATCCAGTCGAAGTAAAAGCAGGCAAGACAGGTAGTCTTAAAAGTTTAAAAATATTTAAAGAAGAAATGAAAAGCCAAATCTCTATTCGATTTTCGAAGCTTCCATTGTCTTACCATGAGGGGCTACTTTCCATTCCCCTCTATATGATCGCAGAAACAGAAAGATTATTAGATATAATAAAAGGAATTCATTACTAGTCATTGTCAAGGTTAATCACTGTTATGTCCGAAGGATCTAATCCATTATAAGAAGGATCGGAACTCATTGCCGGTTGTAACATTATTAGAACTAATTGATCTCCGTCTAACGTTCCTTCATCTTCTCCTTTTACTGTAACAGTTTGGTTCGTATTCCAATTTGCAGGAGTAAATGTAAGTGTGCTTGAGGATTGAATGGTAACTTCATTTGTGTCTGCTGATATTATATCTATTGTAACATTCGAAGTTGGAGGCGAATTAAGTTTAACCGTAAATGTTCTTGTTGTTCCAGTCTCATCTGTATTACCTGAAATTGCTCCAATAGTGAAGCCAGGTTGAACGATATTAAAAAAGATATCTGAAACTGTTTTCCCATTAAATTTCGAATCTAAACTTGTAAAATTAGACGTTACCACTTGTCTATTTCCGATCGTTCCACTATAACCAATAGTTATGTTTTGGTTTACGTTCCAATCCCCAGAAGTGAATGTCAAGGTGCTTGGAGTAGAAGTAAATCCTACTCCGCTGAGGTTAATTGTAACATTTGCAGTAGGCTGGGCATTTAATCGGACGGAAACTGTAGTTGAATTATTATTAATTAATGTAATTCTACTGTTAGAATTATTGGAAGGAGTAAAGATTAAATCTGGAATATCGGGATCAGAATTTGTTATGCCAGTTATATCAGCCACATCAAAACCATTGTAGTATGAATCTCCACTAGTTGCTGTTGAGTGAACTACATTGTATAATTTATTTCCATCAAGTTGTTGTCCAATAGATTCCAGGGCAGAATCATTTTTCCCAGCAACAGTGATTAATTGCACAGTATCCCAATTAGCCGCAGTCTTAGTTATAGTGCTTGTTGAGATACTGGCTTCATTTGTGTCTGAAATAGAAGCAGTAAAAGTAACATTAGCCGCCGGAGCCTGATTCAAAAGAACATAGTATTGAAAAGACGTTCCAGTTTCACTAGTAACTCTTTCTGAAGCAGGTGGTAAACACAATGCAATCTTTGCATCCGCATCGCAGTTGTTTACTGAAATCATCCCGTTATTAGCAGTGGCTCCATTATAGTCTGGAATTTTAATTGAACTATAATCACTTCCCGTTGCATCCGGATAATAGTCCTTATTCCCGGATGCAAGAGACGGAGTTCCCAGTGAAATGGTCACCAACTTAGAGCCATCAGCGACTCCGTCCACTTGCCCTGTCAAAGTTACTGTCTGTGGATTATTCCAATTAGCTGCTGTAAATGTAAGAGTGCCGGGTGAAGCAATTACTTCCGATGGATTTGAACTAGCTACTGGAATAACAACATCACCTCCCACTGGCTGTGTATTAAGACGAATAGTAAAAGAATCTGTTTTATTTGAATCCGCAGTTATAAAATTTTTTGTTTTGCTTACTGTATAACCCTGTGTATCATTATCGTTATTTTTTACATTTACTGAATTTATAGGCAGTGAATTATAATTAATATCCGCACTCATTGAGGAAGGAATAGTGACTGTGTATAAAATTCCGCTCGGGTTAAAATAATTATTATTAACCCCAGTAATTGTTACAACTTGAGGGATACTCCAATTAGTAGCGGTAAATGTTAAATTCGTCGGGGACACAGTTCCTGCATTGATATTTGAACTTACAATCCCCGAGATTGTTACATTGGAAGTGGGTTTAGTTCTTAGCCTTACGGTAAATGTCGCTTTGCCTCCACTTTCTGTCGTAATAAGTGGATTAGTTGTTGCATTTACAATGATACCTGCTGTGTCGTTATCATCATTTACAACATTAATAATAGCTGGAACTAAACCGTTGTAATTCGCATCAAGACTAACTGCTGGCGATGGAATAATTGAATAGGCAACATCTCCATCTCCCAAACTATCGTTTACTCCTTTTACTAGAACAGTTTGATAGGTATTCCAATTTGCCGTTGTAAATGTAAGACTCGAACCAGATTGAATGATACCTTCAGAAATATTGGAAGAATTAAAATCAATAGAAACGCTTGCGGAAGGAACTGTAAGAAGTCGAACTTTAAAATTTGCAGTATTTAAGTCTTCACTCGTGTGTCCACTGATAGGGGTAATGTCAAAAGCAGGTGAATCATTATCTACATTTGTAACACTTACACTTTGCGGAGGAAGCCCGTTATACGCTACATCTGCGCTGACTGGTGCTCCAATTTGAATGGAGTAAGTAATATTTCCATCCAAGTTAAAATCATTTACTCCAGTTACAGTGACTGCTTGTTGAATATTCCAACTCGTTGTAGTAAAGGTTAAACTAGTCGTGCTCAAACTTCCTTCTGTTGGATTGTTATTAATGAGCGGCAACACTACATTTGCCGTTGGTTCTGAATTTAAAACTACAAAGAACACACCACTCGTTCCGGATTCATTCGTAGACAAAGTGGCATTGATCAAAGTAAATCCTGCCGTATCATTGTCTTGATTAATTACTGAAATATTTGGCTGTGATAAGTTATTATAATTGGGGTCAAGGCTAACAGAAGAGCCGATCGCAATAGTAAAGCTTTTATCGCCATCAGACGAAAGATCATCAACACCTGTAATCGTAACAGTCTGCGGAATATTCCAATTAGACTCAGTGAACAGAAGGGAAGAGGGGCTGACAGTCCCTTCCAATATATTGCTACTAGAAACAGGAAGTGTAACATCCCCAGTTGGCGGAGAATTAAGCAAGACCGTAAAACTTGAAGTGCCGCCCAATTCCGTAACCAAATGACCACCTAATTCAGAAATTGTAATTCCAGTTGTTTCATCATCGATATTCTGAACATGAACTTCACCGACTTCTAGGTCGTGATATTTAGCATCCAGGCTTTTAGTTTTTCCAAGTCCAACTTTGACAGATTGATTTCCATCCTGCAATGAATCATCTACGCCGGTGACAACTATCTCTTTTGGATAATTCCAATTAGCCGTTGTAAAAATAACTTTACTAGGACTGACTGTAACTTCAGATAAGTCAGAAGAAGTTAAATCCAATTCTACGTCACTCTCTGGTTTCTTTTTTAACATAATTGTGAAAACTGAACTTGTGCCTGCTTCGCTCGTTAACATGCCTGAAGCAGAGTTCAGGATAAAACCAGCAGTTTCAAGGCTAACAGTATTTTGTTTGGATGGTGGAGGAAATAGAACCTGTGATTTTTTATTTTTTTTAGGAAATAGAAATCCGGCGACCATCGGCCATGCAGTGCAATTAGTAAAAAATAAGATTAAAAATAAGTTAAATAACTGTCTCAAAAGACAAACTTTTCTAGTCATTTTATCTTTTTTCACCATAGTAGATATGACAAAAAAAAATAAGTTTTTCTTTCTTATAAATCTTACTCTGCAGTAGAACTCAATAAAAAAATGACTAAATTTATCACCGAGGAGTTTGTTTTTACCAAACGTGCTCTATTTAGTTCACAAATTATTAACTTATCAAAGTTCCAATTCCGCTATTTGTAAAAAGTTCAAGCAAGAGAGAGTGCATTATTCTACCGTCAATAATATGAGTTTTTTTAACTCCATTTGCAATGGCATCTAAACAGCATTCTACCTTAGGAATCATTCCTCCTGAAATATCACCCGATTGAATCAGTTCTCTTACCTGGGCTTCATTTAAATATTCTGCTAATTTTTCCTTTATTAAAATACCGGGAGTATCTGTTAGAAGAATTAATTTTTCTGCGTTAAGTGCTCCTGCAATAGCACCCGCCATAGTATCTGCATTGATATTTAGCGCCTGTCCGTTATTATCCTCTGCAACAGGAGAGATGACTGGAATTGTTTTTGCATCCAATAAAGATTGGAGTAATACTTTGTTAATTTTTGTGATTCTTCCTACAAATCCAACATCGACTAATTCTGTTTTGCCGTCATCGTTTTGGATTTCGATTTTTTGGATTTCAGCACTGGCAAGTTTTCCATCTCTACCTGAAATTCCAATTGCATGTCCTGCTTTCGAATTTATAAGACTTACAATTTGTTTGTTTAGTTTTCCAGATAAAACCATTTCAACAACTTCCATAGTTTTTTCATCTGTTACTCTATGGCCGCGAACAAATTTGACAGGGAGTTTTAGAACATCAAGTATTTGGTTAATCTCTGGTCCGCCACCGTGAACAATAATTGGATGAATTCCTAAATATTTCAGCAAAACAATATCTCTCGCAAAGGATTCTTTTAAATCCTCTTTGACCATCGCTGCCCCACCATATTTAATCACGATAATTTTATTTGCGAATTCCGTAATATACGGGAGCGCCTCTAGAATATTTTTAATCTTTGAAATATTTTCTTCCATAGTTTTTCTATCTTTTAGTAAGCAGTCTATCTTAAAAGTTTTTTTCTTCTTGAGAAGAGTAGTCGTTTTCTTAAAATGGATTTATGAAAAAAGCATTGATTTTATCCGGTGGAGGGGCACGCGGTGCATACCAGGCTGGAGTTTACAAATACCTTAGTGAACAAAAATTTATTCCTGATATAATTTGTGGGACTTCTGTAGGGGCCCTTAATGCAACAGCACTTGGTTGTGGCTTCACTCCCGAAAAATTAATTGAGCTATGGAGAAATATTGAAACAGGTCAAGTCATGCGTTATTCCATATGGCAAAACATTAAAGATATAGTTCTCCGCAGATTTTCGCCTATGGTGGACACAACACCAATGAAACGCCTACTAAATAGAGAATTAGATTTTAATAAGCTTCGCAATGCCGATGCAAAAGTTTTTATTTCAGCGGTTAACATCAGTAATTCGGAACTAGTATATTTTTCTAATAATGAAATTGATATTCAGCACTTAATGGCTTCATCTGCAATTCCCGTTGTCTTTCCATGGCAATATGTAAATGGTGAGCCATACTGGGATGGGGGGCTAATGGCAAATACCCCAATCGCTCCGGCTATTGATGAAGATGCAAAAGATATCGTTGTAGTTCTACTTTCTCCCGTTGGAAAAGTTCAAATGGATTTACCCAAATCGAGAAAAGAAGCCCTGGAGAGAGTATTCGAAATGACTTTAATATCTTCTTACCAGGCAATTCGATCCAGTATAGAATATGTTGAGCCACAAAAAGAATCAAGGTCAATTTTATCTTTTTTTGATTATTTAATTCAAAATAAAAACATTCGCATAAGGGCAGTTAGCCCAAAAAACTTTTTAGGAATACGAAGCATTTTAAATTTCAGTCATTTACAGGCTGATTCTTTGATAGAATTAGGATACAATGACGCAAAAGAACAATTAGGTGCCCTTTCGTAATGAACCGACTGTATTCTAGAAATGGATTTTTCTGTGATAAGAATGGAGGCATAGTATTATTACGCGGCGTTAATTTAGCTGGAAGTTCTAAAATTCCAACGGTTCCGGATGGATCTACATTTCTAGATCAAACAGAGAGTTTTAAAAATCACAGAGAGGTTTCTTTTATAGGGCGTCCTTTTTTAGAGGAAGAAGCAAATGAGCATTTCGACCGATTAAAAAAATGGGGATTTAATTTTCTGCGGTTTTTAATTACATGGGAAGCAATTGAGCATGGTGGACCAGGTATTTATGATGACGAATACATTGAGTATATCGCACGAATGATTAAACTCGCAGAAAAAAAAGGATTCTATCTATTCATCGATCCACATCAAGACGTTTGGTCAAGATTTACTGGAGGCGATGGGGCGCCTGGCTGGACGCTAGAATCCGTTGGCATTGACATAATGAAATTAAGCGATGCTGAAATGGCTTACATTCATTATCCGCAAGGCAAGAATTATAAAAAAATGGTCTGGCCTCAAAATTATCAAAAATATCCGACCGCAACACTGTTCTCTCTTTTTTTTGGAGGCAGTCTTTTTGCTCCAAACTATAAAGTAGATGGAGTGAATATTCAGGATTACCTCCAATCTCATTATATAAAATCTATCATTCGTCTGGCAAAAAAAATTTCAAAGTTTAAAAATGTAGTAGGTTTCGGATCACTCAATGAACCGTCTCCCGGTTTTATTGGAAGAAAAAGTTTAACTGATTTTGGTGGATTTGGAAATGGAATTTTACCTGCCTCTAGTCCATTTCAGGAAATGTATGCCTCAGAAGGTGTATCCTGTAGCATTGATGTAAAATTTCTTGTTGGACCTTTTGGAGTTACTGTGGGAAAACATACTATGAACCCAAACGGAATTTCAATTTGGAACAAGGGGCATATCTGTATTTGGCGCAAACATGGTGTATGGAACTATGATCCAAATGGAGCACCAATGCTTTTAAAGCCTGACTATTTTGCAAAAGTAAATGGACGCAATATTGACTTTTATTCTGATTTCATGAAACCATTTATTAAAAATTTCAAACTTGCCCTTCAAAAAGTAAATAAACAATTTTTCATTTTCATCGAAAGTGATCCAACTAAATTAGAATTAAAATGGGAAGAAAAAGAGAAGAAAGGTTACTCATCAGTAGTCAATGCAACACATTGGTATGATGGGGTTCTTCTATTCACAAAAAAATATTTTGATTGGCTTGGAATCCATGGATTCAAAATGAAACCTGCATTTGGAAAAGATGCTGTGAAGGCGATGTATTCTGAATCGATTGCTCAAATAAAAAATATGTCAATTACAGAAATGAATTCTTGTCCAACGTTGATCGGCGAAACAGGAATTCCGATGGATATGGAAGGGGCTAATGCTTATAAAACGCATGATTATAGTAAGCAAGAAGCAGCGATGGATTCAATTTTTAAAGCCATTGAAAAAAATTTAGTAAATGTAACTCTTTGGAATTATACACCGGACAATACAAATGAATTTGGTGATAAATGGAATGAAGAAGACTTGTCAATTTATTCTTTAGATACTCCAAAGGAAGTTTGTGAAGATGGAGGTAGAGGAACAAAATCTTTTTCACGCCCTTTCCCAATTTTAACAGAAGGGAATCCTGTTTCCATTTATTTTGATATGACAAAAGGATTGTTTAAATATTCTTTTAGAAGAGGCGATTACGAAAAGGGCTCTTGTATAATCTTTATTCCACCCGTTCACTATACTTCTGGATTTAAAGTTCTAATTAATGCTGGTACATATACGTATAAGAAGGATAAAAACCTACTTTATTTTCAGGGAGAAACCGGTGTCGATTTATACGGAATTACTATTCTGAAAGATTAGTTACACAGAAAAAAAATTTACTTGTAAAAAAAGAATAGAATTATTCCATTTTTACTATGTATAAATTAATTTTAGCGGATGACCACCCGGTCATACGAGAAGGTTTAAAAGCCTATTTAAAAGACTCAAAGATGTTTTCCCTAGAAGGGGTAGCTTCCAACGCAGAAGAACTTTTTACAATGGTTTCAAGTTTGAATCCAGACGTAATCATGACAGATATTGATATGCCAGGAACTAATACTTTCGATATTTTGAAGCGTATCAAGGAAGAGTATCCTAAAGTTAAAAAAGTAATTTTTACTTTTCATGAAGAGAGATCCTATTTTTTAAAATCAATTGAAGCAGGCATCAATGGTTATATTCTAAAATCAGAACTATTTGAAATGATTTCCCCCCTCTTAAGTTCCGTAATAGAGGGAGGATTCGCTGCTTCTCCAAAAATGCAAAAATATCTGGTTTCTCATTCCAAGGAATCTGTCGGATACGACTCATTAACTCCTAGAGAAAAAGAAGTTCTAGATTTCATAGCAAAAGGATTTTCTAATATTGAAATCGCAGAAAAATTCAATTTATCAGTTAGGACAATAGAGTTTCATAAAAATAATATCAAAGAAAAGCTTAACATGAAAAGCCTTTCCGAGATTATTCGATACTACGAAACTCTTAGTTTGTAACAGGAAAATCATTTATAGAGTATCCAAGGTATCTTTACATTATCTTTTCCTGTAGGAATTGATAATGTAAAGTATTTAAAGATTGCTAACTTTTTCTATCATTGCAATACGATTGATTTCTCCTTTCGGAAAATATATCCATTTATCTTCTAAAATAAATTCAAATTTAATATCTGCATTCTTAAGAAATGGAGGTAAGCATCTACGGATAATTTCGATAATCTCCTCTTTTGGGTTTTTGCTTTCGATAGAAAAAAGGAAATGTATTTGTTTTTTAAAAAATATCATGCATTTCGAAATCTGTTTGATCCCGAGCAATATTTCTTTTTCAATTATCTCTGGTTGAATCATTATGCCATTTGGTAATTTGAAAGAAAAGTTAAGTCTACCCACAAAGAAAAGTCCTTCCGTTTTTTCCTGAACAATATCTCCTGTAGAAATCCAATTTTTCTGAGGGATAATATCAATTTTCCCTTCCTGCCAATATCCAACTAACGCATTGTCTCCCTTAAACTGTAATTCTCCATTTTTATTAATTCTTGTTTCGCAGCCAATTGGCTTTCCAATAAAATTTTCATAGAAAACACCTTTATCTCCGAGACAAATTCCAGGAGATGCTTCTGTTTGCCCATAACCAACGCAAAGCTTAGTTGTTCTCAACTTCTCAGATAATTGTTTTGTAATAGGTGCTCCACCAATGATTCCAGATTGTAATTTCTGTAATAGTTCGAGTCCATTTGCGTTTTGCAAAATTCGTTCAACTACCAGTGGAACTGATGAGAAATGATTGATTTCGTGTTTTGCAAATAATTCTAATATTGGTTCGGTTCTTTTACCACTTTCTGGATCTCGAACAATCATTTCCGAATAGATTGTGCACATTAATAAATCCAGGACTAATCCAAAACAGTGACTCCAAGGCAATATGGATAAAGTGCTAGTATTATTTGATTCAAATATTTTAGAATGAGTGTGTATTACATTATAAATTGCATCTTCTTCCAGGCAAACAAATTTGGAATTACCAGTAGAGCCGGATGTTTGTAATATAAATCTTGTCTGGATTGACTTAGCTAGGTAAGTTTTTCGAATTTCAATTTTTTCTTGCGGCAATCCCATATTATCCGGTTGTATCGAATAAGGAATACTTTGACCCGAAATTATTAGCTTTGCATCAAAAAATTCAAGAGATTTATCGTGAATACTATTTGGCTTGAGAATAATTAAACTTAGCCCTTCCCAGATGGATGCAAATACAACATGAACGAATGCCGGACCTTCTTCGTAGCTTAAGATTATTCGATCACCCGGTTCGATTTTATGCTCACGAAATACTTTAACCCAGGCCCGGACTCCAATCCATATAGTCGCTGCCGGAATAATGTTATTTTTAAACACAAAGAGTGGGTGAGGTTTCTCCGAAAGCCGATTGTATAATTTCTCTCTTATTTTTCCCATAGAATGAAAAACATCCTCTTGATAGGTAAATTTCTTACAACTTATAAAACTTGGATTCGAAGTTTGAACCTCTTTGTTTTCAATGGTATAACCTTTCATTATACACAAACAAAAACAAACTTTCCATTATACTAGATAAACATTCTAATATATTGACAATACTCATATTATTTTCGATATGGTAAAGATACACTTAGAATAGAGGTAGTTGACGTGGCGAAAGAAGAATCCAAAATCACAAATGAAGAAAGAATCAAAAAGGAAAAACATCCCTTAAAATTACGTCCAGAAATCGATAAATGGGCTAAAGAAGGCTTTCAAGCAATCCCTGAAGATGACCATATTCGTTTTAAATGGTTTGGATGCTATTTACAAAAGCCAAAAACTGATGGCTATTTCATGATGAGAATGAGAATTCCTTCTGGACAATTTACCTCGAACCAGGGAAGAGAGATTGCTAAATTTACAAATGAACGCGCTCGGGGGCTAATCGATGTTACTACCCGACAATGCTTTCAGGTTCATTGGCTAACGATAGCCGACATACCACCTATCATTGATAAACTAGAAGAGATTGGTCTCGGAGTTCTAGGTGCCTGCGGAGACATCACAAGAAATATTACAGGTAATCCGTTAGCCGGAATCGATCCAGACGAATACTTAAATGCAACCGGACTTATTAGCCGTTATGTAAAAGAAATTTCAGAGCGTCCTGATCTTGGAGATTTACCTCGTAAGTTTAAAGTCTCTATCTCGGGCGCTCCTCATAACTTAGCACAACCTGAAATCAATTGCATTGGAATTGTTGGCGCAAAATTAGAAGTAAACGGTGAAACCAAGTATGGTTATACAATTCGAGTAGGCGGTGGTCTTTCAACTAATCCATATTTTTCTAAATGGTTAAATGTTTTTCTAAAAGATGACAACGAAGTGTTAGCTGTTTGCGCGGGGCTAACTGAGCTTTACCGAGACTATGGCAATAGAGAAAATCGCCGAAAATCCAGGATGAAATTTTTGATGGAAGCCTGGGGTCCTGAAAAAATGAGAGAAGAATTAGAAAAAAAACTTGGTTACAAGTTGACCGATTATCCAAACCCGCAAGTTGTTGAAAGAAATTCGGATCCACTCGGTCCGAATAAAATGAAACAACCAGGAATGAATTTCATTGGAGTTCCAATCAAAGTCGGAAGACTCAATGGTGATCAGCTTAAAGTGCTTTGTGATATTGCAGATGAATTTGGAAATGGTTTACTTCGAAATACAAACAAGCAAAACATTTTGATTTTAGGAATTCCAGATGCTAAAGTTTCTGATGCAGTAAAGGCATTAGAAAAAACTGGGATTTACAATCCTACTCAGACTAACAACAGAATTGTTTCTTGCACTGGCTCAGAATTTTGTAACCTCGCTATAGTAGAAACTAAAAATAGAACTGCAAAACTAATCGATTATCTAAACGAAAAAAATGTAAACGTAGATAATATCAATATCCACTTCTCCGGTTGCACAAATAGCTGCTCTCAATATTCGATAGCTGATATTGGTTTTATCGGTGGAAAAACCAAAGGGGAAAATGATGAAATGGAAGAAGCGTATATGCTTCATCTAGGTGGCTCGATTGGGAATAATCCATCTTTTACTCACAGTGTCTTAAAAGTAAAAGCAGATACATGCGGTCCAATTGTTGAAAAGCTGGCTAATCACTATTATGCAAAGAAAACAAAAGATCAGTCATTTCGTGATTTTTATAAAGATTACGAGAAAGAACAAGTTGCTGATTTGTTAGGGATTGCAATTTCTAAAGGAGAATAGTTGACGAGAGTCAATACGCTATGCAGAATATAGACGAATTTAATCAAAAGTTTCAAATTTCTAACACAAAAGAAATTTTGCAGCTGGCATTAGCCAAGCATAAAGGTAGTGTTCTCTTTTCTTCGAGTCTAGGGGCAGAAGATCAAGTCTTAACTGATTTAATTTTGAAAATCGATAAATCAGTTCAGATTGTTACATTGGATACTGGTCGTTTGCCGTATGAGACATACAAGACAATTGAAGACACGGAGAAAAAATATCAAATTAAGATACAGGTTCAATTTCCTGATTATATTTCTGTTGAAAATATGGTGCGCAGTAAAGGAATTAACCTCTTTTATGAAAGCATTGAAAACAGGAAAGAATGTTGTTCGGTTAGAAAACTTGAACCACTTGCACGTGCTATGAAAGAAAAATCTTTGTGGATTACTGGACTTAGGAAAGAACAGTCTGTTACCCGCTCCGATATGAAATTTGCTGAATGGGATGAAAAATATTCCGTTCTTAAAATAAACCCTCTTTTGAATTGGACAGAAAAACAAGTCTGGGATTATATTAAGGAGAATAACGTTCCTTACAATGAACTTCATGACAAAGGATATCCAAGCATAGGTTGCGCTCCTTGCACAAGAGCAATTGAAGAAGGAGAAGATTCTCGAGCGGGAAGGTGGTGGTGGGAAGACCCCGCTACAAAGGAATGCGGACTTCACTGGAAAGATGGGAAACTAGTTCCAAATAAACAGAAGAGCGACAAATCGATGTTTGTCTAAGAAAATATTCTAATTGAAATAAACTAAAGTTATAATAAGGAAGAAAAAATTATGAGTCAATATCATATGAATCATTTAAAAGAACTAGAAGCTGAATCGATTTATATTATGAGGGAAGTTGCTGCCCAATTTGAAAAACCGGTGCTTTTATTTTCAGGTGGAAAAGACTCAATCACACTTGTTCGACTCGCTGAAAAAGCCTTTCGACCGGCTAAGTTTCCTTTTCCGCTGCTTCATATTGACACTGGTCATAATTTCCCCGAGACAATTACATTTCGCGATGAAATGGTAAAGCGAATTGACGAGAGGCTAATCGTTCGTTATGTGCAAGATTCCATTGATCAAGGAAAGGCAGTTGAAGAGACAGGAAAAATTCCAAGTAGAAATAAATTACAAACGATAACACTTTTAGATGCATTGGAAGAATTTAAATTTGATGCAGCTTTTGGTGGAGCCAGACGGGATGAAGAAAAAGCCCGTGCAAAAGAAAGAATCTTTTCTTTCCGCGATGAATTTGGTCAATGGGAACCTAAAAAGCAAAGACCGGAGCTCTGGAATTTATACAATGGCAAAATTCAAAAAGGGGAGCATATACGCGTTTTCCCCATCAGCAATTGGACAGAGATGGATGTATGGCAATATATTCTAAAAGAAAACTTAGCAATCCCGAGCATTTATTTTACTCACAAAAGAAAATTATTTATGCATGATAATATGCTTCTTAGTGTATCGGATGTCGTTCGTCCGGATGCAAATGATGAAGTAAAAGAAATGCAAGTTCGTTATAGAACAGTGGGGGATATGACATGCACAGGCGCAGTTGTTTCTAATGCTTCTAATATCACTGAAATCATACAAGAAGTAGCCTCCGCTCGTGTCACAGAGCGTGGTGGTCGTGCTGATGATAAGCGTTCGGAAGCAGCAATGGAAGATCGAAAAAGAGAAGGATATTTTTAATTTTTTTGTTGAAAACCTTGACAAAAAACGGTATTACTTTTTATTCTAAAAGTAATACCGAAAGGGTCAGATTATGAACCGAATGAATTTAAAAACAATCACCATGAAGGTAAGTGAAGATTTACTAGAAGATATTCAAACTTTAACAAAGGACTTGGATATTTCCCAATCTTCCTTTGTAAGAGATGCAATCATAGACTATATGACAAGGATTCATAATCAAAGCAAAGCATCCTTTGCAGAAAAAACAAAGAAATACCGAGGAATAGTTTCCCTTGCTCCTGATTTATCTGCAAACAAACAGCATTTAGTTGGATTCGGAAAATGAAATACATTGTAGACACAGGTGTATTGGTCGCCTACCTCAATCGCAGGGATAATTTGCATGAATGGGCATGCAAGGAATTAGATATGGTCGCACCACCTTTGCTAACATGTGAAGCAGTAGTGGCAGAATCCTGTTATCTCCTGCAAGGTAGCGGTGGTGATGAAGCAATCTTAAAAATGATTGAAGATGGATTTATACAAATTCCATTTAGCTTAACTGATCATGCAAAAGAAGTTGGTCAAATTTTAACAAAATATAAATCCAATAAAGTTTCCCTTGCCGATGCATCTCTAGTGCGAATTCTCGAATTGGTAAAGGGCGGAATTATCCTTACAACAGATAGCGACTTTCAAGTTTATAGAATACATCGAAACAAAAAAATAAGCATCATTTCACCAAACTAAAAAGGCAAAAAAATGAACACAGAAACTTATATGAATATGGATATGCTTCGCTTTATTACAGCAGGAAGCGTTGATGATGGGAAGAGCACTTTAATAGGCAGACTTCTTTTTGATAGCAAACAAATTTTTGATGATCAAATGGATGCTATTGAAAAATCAAGCGAGAGAAGGGGGGACGGTTACACCAACTTAGCCTTACTTACTGATGGACTCAAGGCTGAGCGTGAACAGGGAATCACTATTGATATTGCATATAAATATTTCGCAACTCCAAAGAGAAAGTTTATCATTGCAGACGCGCCGGGGCATATACAGTATACCCGCAACATGGTAACAGGCGCCTCAACTGCAAATCTTGCAATAATATTAATCGATGCAAGAAAAGGAGTTATTGAGCAAACATTTAGACATACCTTCCTGGTTGCTCTATTAGATATTCCTTATATAACAGTTTGCATCAACAAGCTAGATCTTGTAAATTATTCAGAAGAAGTGTTTGAAAAAATTAAAGCTGATTACTTAGAATTTGCAAAGCCATTGATCGAAAAAATGGGAATCAAAGAAATTAACTTTATCCCTATTTCTGCACTGAATGGAGATAACGTCGTCGAACTATCTAATAATATGCCCTGGTATAAAGGTTCTTCTCTCATTCAATACTTAGAAAATATCGACATTGATAAATCGCATAATTATGACTTGCCTCGATTTCCAGTTCAATGGGTGATTAGACCAATCGCAAATGAATACCATGACTATCGAGCTTATGCAGGTATGGTTAATGCTGGAGTCTTTAGAAAAGGAGATACTATTACAGTTCTACCATCCGGCACAAAATCAAAAATAAAGGCAATTGATACATTCGAAGGAGAGGTGAACGAAGCTTATCCTCCAATGTCTGTAGCAATTCGTTTAGAAGATGAAGTTGATATTAGTCGCGGTGATATGCTAGTAAAAGAAAAAATACCCGTCGAAACACAGGAATTTGAAGCATATATCTGCTGGATGGACACAAAGAAAATGCAGACAGGCGGCAAATACCTATTACGTCACACGACTAATGCAGTAAAATGTATTGTCAAAGAAATAAAATACAAAATCAATATCAACACTCTTGAGAAAATAGAAGGAGTAGATTCTCTCGAATTAAATGATATTGCTAAAATTATAATTAAAACAGCAAAGCCAATTTTTTATGATGAATATGCTACCAACCGTGGAACAGGAGCTTGCATTCTAATTGATGAAGGCACAAATCAAACATCGGGTGCCTGTATGATTATTGAGGGAGATTTAATCTGAATCGAAAGTATCTTCCGATGATGCTCGATGTAACAAATAAAAATATTTTGTTACTCGGGGGAGGAAAGGCGAGTGCAGAAAAATTGAGAACCCTTTCTCAACTCGGGAAACGGATAACAGCCATTTCTCCCGATTTCATTGAGGATTTTCATTCCTTAGATTGGATTGATTTTGTTTACCGTAAATATCAATACGGTGACTTAATGGGGTTCGATGTAGTCTATTCGGGAGTAAACGATAGAGATGTCGAAAAAGAAATTTTGAAGGAAGCAGAAGAGCGAAATATTCTTATAAACTTCATCGACAAAGTAGAAGATTCTCTTTTTATTTCTGCATCAACTTTAATTCAAGAAAATTTTAGCATCTTTATATCAACTTACGGACGTGCGCCCGGTGGTGCCAAATTGATTCGGCAGGAATTAGAGGCTAAGATTGACTTGCCTGAAATAGATCAGAGAGTAGGGGAAATGGCTAGAGAAAGAGAAGCAAGGAAGAATCAAGTTTGAATTTTAAGAATTTGCATTTTTTCTAGAAAGAGACTGAGATAAAAATCAATGCGATTAAAAATTCCATTTGAGGATAATACCGTTTACCTAGTCGGTGCAGGTTCTGGTGATATCAAATACCTCACACTCGAAGCCCATCATATTCTTTCACAAGCAGAGATTATACTCTATGATTCAAATCTTGATGGATTAAAAGAGTATTATCCGCAAGCAATTTGGAAAGCAGTTGGGAAACGAAAAGGATTTCATGAAAAAAAACAAAGTGAAATCAATGAACTTCTACTAAAATGCTCTCTCGTAGATATGAAAGTTGTTCGCCTCAAAGGAGGAGATGTTAGTTTTTTTGCACGTAGTTCGGAAGAAATTAGCATTTTAAAAAAACATGGAATTCATGTTAAACTTGTCATGGGAATTTCTAGCCCGCAGCTTTTAGCAGAAGCGTTAGGCGAATCTCTTACTCATCGCGATTTAACAAGAAGCATTTCTTTTTACAGCGGCTATTGGGATAAAACAATACCGCGAGTCAGTCTACCAAATACAGATGCGCACATCATTTTTATGGGACTAGGGGAAATAGAAGCTATCGTCACGCTTCTACTCGATTCCGGCAAATCACCCGAAACCTCTTTTATCGCAGCAAGCAATCTAGGCCGCCCCAATCAGCGGATAATCAAAACTACTCTCTCAAAAGCAATCGAAGAAGTGCGAAATTCTAACCTGGAAAGTCCTACACTTCTTGCCATTGGGCTTAGTCATATCTAAATAGAGTTTGCTTATTTTTCTTTTGGAGTAATTAATTCTTCTACCATCTCACCAAGACCGGAGGCTTTTATAACATCGAATAAAAACTTTGTATAATTTATATGCTTGTGAAGACGTTCAATATCAAGGCGGAGGTTTAACCTTTTTGCATGAAGTAAAAGTTCAATCTCATCTAGGCTCATATCTTTTGGATTTTTGGAAACAAACTCTTCGCTTCCCTGAAATGGATTGAAAGGAATTTTGGATTTCATATTAAACGATTTTTTTAATGAGAACAGCGAGAAGTATAAAGGATAATATCATTATACCAGAACCAAGACTTAGAGCCGTGGATATATGATCACCGTTAAAAAATTTCAATAGGGCAAAGTAGCTCGCAATAATAATTAGAATACTTCCTACCACTTTCAAAAAAAGCATGTATAAAATCGCAATTGTGATTATGAACCCAAATTGGATTTTTTTCTGAATTGTTTTTTGAATGTATAGAAATAATAATTCGAAGTAAGATACAAAGTGCTCGACTAAACTGAGCACTTGATTTAAGAGTGTATCTTTTTTTTCTTCTTGCTCTTCGACTGGAGCTTGAGATGCTTTTTTCTTTCTTGCCAAATTATTCTTTTCTACGCGCTAAAAGCCCAACTAAAACACCTACACCAACTCCAATACCAAGACCGATTAGTGTTGCTTTCTGAGGATTTTTTGTGATGTATTCCCCAACGTTATCAATAACTTGCTTTGCTTTTACTCCAGCTTCATCACCGAAATGTTTAATTTTTTCTGAAATGTCTGATACTTGTTCCAAATAATTTTCCCTCGCTCTTTTTTTGATATTCTCTGATTCTTTACTCAGTATTTTAAACTCTGTTGCTAACTTTTCTTGTGCTTCCATGTATTCTATTTAAAAATTTAGTTAATTGCTTGCAATAAATTTTTGAAAATTAAAATAGAACTATTGATGGATGCGTTATGAAAAATATAAAGTTAGTCCTTTTTTTAATTCTTATCTTCAATTCGAACTTTGTTTTTTCGAATACTGTTTATGTTCAAAGTCCAATCGCAAAACTTTTATCCGAACCAAACATCTCAAGTGCAGGAAAACCTATAAAAGCAGGCTCTGAGCTTACTCAAATCGGAGAGCAGGATATGTTTTTAAAAGTTAAATCCGGAACTGATACTGGTTGGATTATGAAACTCTATGTCTCAAAAATTCCACCCTCCGCGAAAGTTACAACAGCTGGAAGTCAAGATAAATCAGGTCCAATCCAATCTAGAGCCCGCGCATCAACATTTACAGAAACTGCTTCTGCAAGAGGTTTGTCTGAATCAAAGAAATTGAGAACTCGCGGAAATAGTGATGAATATGACTTCGAGAGTCTAGAATGGCTAGATAAGATCAAAGTAAATCCCGAAGACATTGAAAAATACAAAGAAGAATAGCGAAGGAACTTATCCAAGTTGAAACAATTTACTAATTTTTTTTACATTTTATTTTTCTTTATTACTTTTTTGATGCAACTAACCTGTAAATCTACTTCTTCCAAAGAAGAAAAGCCGGAACCTCCTAAGCAAGTTTATAAAGAAATAAAAATTGGACGAGCTCTTGCTGCAAAGTTTATAAAAAAATATGGCTTAGTCCAGGATGCAAACCAAACGAAATATTTAAATTTCATCGGAAATAAAATTGCAGAGAATTCTCCAAGACAAGAGCTAATATTTAAATTTGGAATTTTGAATACTGATGAAGTAAATGCTTTTGCTTGTCCCGGTGGTTATATTTTCATTACTAAGGGAGCACTTGCTCTCATCGACAATGAAGCCGAATTAGTCGGAGTGCTAGCACATGAAGTTTCTCATGTGTCTTTGTTTCATTCAGGAAAGTATGAAGCAAAAGAGGAAATTTGGATTGATCTTGTAGCCTCTATGTTGTCTCCAGGAGGCGATATGGTTTCTACTGTCATGGAAGCCGCTTCTCGGGAACTAGAAGAGAGTATGCTAGAAAATGGAAGACAAAAAGAATTTGAAACACAGGCTGATGCATCTGCAAGTATTCTTGTTTCACAGTTAGGCTACGATTTAACGGCATATGTTGGTTATCTGAAGAAAATGAAATCAACACAGGGAAATCAAGTATTCATAAAAACTCATCCACCTGTTGATGAGCGCGTTCAAAGCATTGAAAAATTTATTGCTGACCAAAAAATACCAAAGTCAGGAAAAACAAACGTTAAACGCTATAGACAAAACATTCCGAAATCTTAATAGTTAATAAAATAAAGCAAGGGTTAATTCATTGTTTACAAGAAAATATTTACCAATTCTTTTTTTCCTATCAGTTACAATTTTACATGCTGATGCATTTCACAATATAAATGGCTTTTTTGGGGAAAAGGCAGCAGGTCTTGGTGGCGCATACACTGCAATATCCGATGACCCTTCTGGAGCTTACTACAATCCAGCTGGTTTAACATTTGCTTATGATAATTCCATTTCCCTTTCAGCTAGTAATATCACAAGAACGAACAAAACTTACGAAAACGTGATCGGTCCCGGTCAGGGATATTCTCGTAATTCTCAAAATTATATTCCAAACTTCTTTGGTATAGTGAAAGAATATGGGAAATATAAAATTGGATTTTCCATTGTAAATACTTTGAATGAAACCTTTGACAGAACAGACCAAATTGTAAATCCGATTTATTACCCTGGAGTTAGAAGTTTAAGAACATATAATATAGAATCATACAACCAGGTTCAAACCGGTTTTAGTTTAGCTAGATCTATTACAGATAAATTATCCGTCGGGGCAACTCTTTATTATACGCATGACACAGCAAATCTAACCAATACAGCATTGGTTCAATTTGCAAACAAAGGTTTTAATTCTATAACAGGGAATGACACTAGAAAGACTGTTGGTTTTTATCCAATTCTTGGAATTATGTATATGCCAAACAATAAAGTTTCTCTTGGATTATCTCTTCGTCATCAGTTTGTCACCGCGGGAAATAGGCTTACAAATGGCTTTAATTTAACCTCTAATACTAACTCGGATAGTATCGTATTCCTAGAAGGCACCGATAAGGCAAGCGGAGGAAGTATTGGAAATAATATTTATCGAACTGGAGCGCTTAATGGGCGTATACCTGAAACTAGTGAAATTAGAACTGGTATAGCATTTTTCCCAACGAAAAAATTAATGGCTGCATTCGATACAATTTATACAACTGGTTTCAAGAGAAATTCCAATCAGAATGAGCTTTATCTTTTGGGTGGAAGAAATAATGAATTGGTAATTAAAGATTCTGACATTCAAGAATTAAGACGTTATGCGACAATGAACTTTGCCTTAGGCATAGAATATTATTTAACTGATAATTTTTCAATCCGAGCAGGTAGCTTCACAAATAATGCAAGTTCAAAAAACATAAGCTGGATTAGAACAGCAGTAGAAGCAGCTAACCGAGATGCAGGAAGTGATCGAGAAACCATTTCTCAAACTCAAAATGGAATTATAAGTTATCAATTGTCTTCTCTTAGAACTCCAGTTAGAAACGAGTATGTTAATTTAATGGGCTATACACTTGGTTTTTCATGGACAACTTCAAGAGCTTCCATTGGTCTGACTATTGTAAAAGAATCAGGCAAGGGTGGGTCTCAATTAGACGGAACAAGACCATCTCAACAAATGAGTTATGATAGCACGGCAATCTATGTAACGGTAAGCTCAAAAAACAATTAATTAAAAAGTTATGCCCAAGTTCCCTGACAATGAGATAAAGATTCAAATTTTAGAAAAAATTCCAAAATGGTTTTTGGAAGGACAGGATTTATGCAGAGAATTTATATTTGATGCTTACCTCGATTCAATAGAATTTGTAAATGCGATTGGGATTGTTTCCGATGTTATGGATCACCATCCCGTTATTTTAATTTCTTTTGGAAAAGTTTTAGTGCGAGTTCATACTCATTCCATTGGTGGAATTGGCCCTTTAGATTTTGAAATGGCTTCAAAGCTAGATAAATTTTATCTTCTGCATAGAAACATTTCTTGATTTGTAAATTTATTTCCTTCTAGTCAAAAAATTGCTTGCTCATTTCTAATATTCCTATATAACTATTCGACTTATGTTGAAGAATCCTAAAAGCACTGCATTTTTAATTATAACAAGTCCCCATTTAGATTCCCGTGAAATAACAAATACCTTAAATATTCAACCGGATTTTTTCAATACGATTGAAGAGAACGGAGCAGTAAAAACAATCTGGCAATTGAATTCTAATCTTTCACCGGATGAAGATATCGAATCCCATATAGTTGCACTTTTAAAAAAAATTGCACCTGTTCGAGCAGAATTTAAAGAGCTCAATGAAAAACATATTGCAACTCTTTATTGCTCAATAGAGTATTCTGATGAATCCAAGAAAGCCTTACAGCTTAGTTCTAGATCTTTGACATTAATCGGAAATTTAGGAGTAAATATGGAAGTCGCTCAGTGGGATAATCACAAATTGAGTGGAGCTGGAATTTCAATCATTTGAAATTTCAACGATAGCATCAAATTCAAATCTTTTTAAATAGCGAATTAAACTTTCAGGAGCATTGACAATTGTAGTCTTTCGCCCGTTTAGTTTTAACTCCCTAGCAAAATTTAGGATTAGTGTGATGAACTTTGGAGTTATATAAGCAGGATTTTCCAATGCCAAAATTACATCGAACCTTGTGCTTAAAAATAAAACATTAAAAATAGCCTCTGCTTCTTCTTCGACAGATTCATCAATAGTTTCAAAAAGGCATTGTATAATCACTGCCATTTCGGATTTTTGTTTTATAAAGAAATGCTTGAAGCGATTATTCAATGAATCAACTCCTTTCCCCTCAATTACTAAAGTATCGATCCCACTACTTATTTGCAATCCGTTCTTTTTTTCAAGAGAATGGTTTTTTAGAAATTGATACGCCCTCACTTAAGTCAGTTCCGGGAATGGAGCCATACTTAGACCCGATGCGTGTTTTTTCTCCACACAAAGACACGGAAGGATTTCTAATCACATCCCCTGAATACTCTTTGAAACAAGCTCTTTGCCAGGGACTTGAAAAAATTTATGAAATTGCTCATTGTTTTAGATCGGGAGAAAAAGGAGTTCTCCACACAAAAGAATTCTTAATGTTAGAGTTTTATCAAACTGGAATTTCTGAAATGGAGTTAATGGATGTCTGTATTTCTCTATTTGATTTTCTTCAAACTCACTTTTTGGACTTTGGATTTAAAAAAGAGAAATGTCTAAAAATAAAAATGGAAAGCCTTTTCCTGGAAAAAACAGGGAGGTCTTTTTCTTTTGATGATTTGATTATCACATTACAGGAAAAACTTCCTGACTCTAACTATGAATTTGATACTATGTATTATGATGATTTATTCTTTTTGGTATTTTTAAATTTTATCGAAAAAAATTTACCAAAAGGAGTTCCAGTGTTTATTTATGATTATCCGCAAGAACTAGCCGCACTTGCAAAAGTTGAAGATGGCAGGGCAAAAAGATTTGAGATTTATTGGAACGGAGTAGAGCTAGGAAACGCATTCTTCGAATTAACCTCGGTAGAAGAACAAATCCATCGATTTAAAGAGGAGCAGGTAAAGAGACTCGAGCTGGGAAAGGAAGCTTTTGAATTAGATAATAATTTTATAAATTCTTTAAAAAGAGGATTGCCCTCATGCTCTGGAATAGCAATGGGTCTCGACCGGTTACTTATGATTATCCTAAACCATGAAAATCTAAAATTCATTAGCCCATACTTTAATAATAATGAATTATGAATATGTTCGGCAAACTTAGTGCAGGTTTTAATTATAAATAGAAAAAGAAACATCTTGACTCTTTAGAATCCTGAATCAATCATTCCAAAAGGCAGAAATAATAAAATGAAATCAAATAACAATATAAAAAAAATAATTTTAATCCTATTAATTATTATTGGAAATTCCTGCTCTTTATTTACGAATAATACGAAAAAGCCGCAAACTAACTCAAATGATGCAAGTATTCTCTCTCCAACAGAAAAAATCGCAGAGACTCTAACAAAAAAAATTCCAACCGCCAATGCCAGAGTCATAGTATTAACTTTTACAACTACAGAAGGAAAAGAACATAAACTTGGAAGTTTATTTGCGGAAAAACTCACTACCGATTTAGTTAGAAGAGAAAACGTAATAGTGCTCGATAGACTTTTATTTGCAAAACAGATTCAGGCAAATCAATTGACTTTAAGCTCCGGAAGCGATTTGGTGGAGATGAAAAAAATCGGAGAACTTTTAGGTCTTCATGCAATAGTTACAGGAATGGTTACCAATTTCAACAATGGATATGGTCTAAATTGTAGAATCATTGATCCAAAGACAGGATATATTCTTGCTGCCGAAGAAGCATTTTACGCAGGAGAATGAGTGACAACTCTCAATGTTGAATTCTGAATTAAGAATGGTAGAAAAGTAAATTTCTACTTTTCTACTGCCTGTAATCTTGGATTATTGTATTCTTAGATAAAAAATTATGAAATCAAAATTTTACTTATCATTTAAAAATATTCTTAAAATTCCGCTCGTATTTATTTTTCTTTTTTATTCTTCCTCAATTCTTTCATTCGATGTAGACCCTGTTGGTAAAAATGTAAAAGAAGGGGTAGAACGATATAAGGCGCAGAATTTTCAGGGCTCACTAGATAGTTTTAACCAAGCCGAGTCACAGGGAAAGGAAGATGATAAATTATATTTTAATAAGGGAACAAGCTATTTTAAATTAAATGATTATAAGTTAGCATTAAAATACTTCGAAAAATCGGCCGCCTCAGATGACAAAGATTTAAAGCTCCGCTCTCTTTACAATAAGGGTAACACATACGCAAAGTTAGGTGACAAAAAAAATGCAATCAAGGCTTATATGGATGCATTAAACACAAATCCAGATTTTTTACCTGCCCGTAAAAATTTAGAAATGCTTACTAGAAAAGATAATAAAGACAAGCAGGACCAAAAGCAAGACAACAAAGACCAAAATTCTGAAAACGAAGAAGAGAAAAAAGAAAATAGTCCTGATAAAAAAAATTCACCGTCTAAAAATAAAAAAGATTCCCAGGCTAATAAAAAGCAAGAGCCACAAGAAAACGGGGAAGAAAAAATGAAAGAATCAAACAAGCCAATTACGAAAGAAGAAGCAGAAAGAATTTTAGAATCAGCAAAACAAAATAAAATTAATAGAAAAAAAATGAGTCAAAGACCCCAGGAGAGAAATGAAGTTTTTTGGTAACCTATTTATTTTCCTATTCATTTCGATTCCAATATTTGCGAATCCCAAAGTTTCTTTAAGTAAAGACACAATTTTAAAAGGAGAGCCATTAGAACTTAGAATAGAAATTGGAGGCTCTGACCCGGAAGTATCTCTATCTAAAAATGTATTTTCTGAAAATGGGGTTACTGCCGAGTATGTGGGACTAGAAGACAATACAACAATCATTAACACAAAAGTAACTCATAAAAAAATTGTAAAATTTAGAATACTAAGTTCAAAATCAGGAAATTTAACTACACCTAAAATAATTTTATCTATCAACCAACAGCCATTTACCGCTAACTCTCTTGCCTTTACAATTAAACCAGAAAAGTATTCTCCAAAGCCGCGCACGATGGATCCAATCTTTGATCAATTATTTTCTGGAAACTTTCCAGGCTTTCAAGAAAGAGCCTACGCAAATCCAACCGATGATGATATCAAAATAGGATTTTATACAAGTCGTCCCCGAATTTATGTCGGAGAAACTATGATTGGAAGTTTTACACTTTATTATAGAAATTTAGAAAGACCAAATTTTGAACGAAATGAGCAAGAGCCGTTAGAATTTCCTTTTTTTACTAGCGAGCATTTGCCCAATGTAAATATTTCTCTTCCACCTAAAGCATCACTCGATGGAGGCGAATACTATATAACCCCTTATAACCGTGAAATTTATGCTTTAACAGCATTACGAAAGGGCAAATACTCATTAGGCGCCGCTAAATTTCATATAGAAGGAAATCCACTTTCTTATTTTTCACCAATGATAAAAGAATCATTGAAGAAAACAGTAGAAGTGTTGGATCTACCTTCTCCTAAACCGGTTAATTTTTCTGGAGAAGTTGGTGAATACAATGTTAAAATTATAATGGACAAAAAAGAAACAGCCGTTGGAATTCCAATTTCTTTTTCTGTTCAAATTACAGGGCAGGGGACTGGAGTTTTATTTAAAGACCCTTTACAAAATTTTTGTAAGGATAATCACTGTAAGGCGGATATTACATTTTTAGATGAGTCGAAAAATAAAAAATTTGCAAAACTTAAAAATGGCGAATACGGGTTTGAGTCAGATGGAATTTTTCGATACAGCCTTTTCCCAAAAGAAAAAGGAAAACTAAATTTAGGAGAAGTGGAAATTGTTTATTTTAATCCAAACACATCCAAGTATGAAACCAGTTCAACTGTTTTCCCCGAGGTAAATATCAAAGAGGCTCCTATTTTTTCCGCTAAGGAAATTCCTTCTTTAACAAGCGTAAACTTTAAACTCTGGGTATTTTACTTTGTAGTCTCTGGATTTGTAGGATTTATCTTTTACTTGTTAAGAGTAGAAATTTTAGAATACACAAAGAAAATATTTACTCAAATCCCAATAAACACGGGTCGAGTGTCTCAAGAAATTTTGATCCTGGATAAAGCAATCGGAAATAAAAAAGGTGCTTTACTAAAAGTCTTTTTGCAAGAAAAAGGTTTAAATAAGGCAAAAGTCGAAGAACTCGTCCGACTTAAATCAAATGCTGGCAATCGCAAACTTGCAGAAATTTATGCAAAAGCAGATACCCAGCACAAAGAAATAATTTTAAATTTAACAAAAGAGTTACTAAAGGAGAATAAATTAATATGAGTGAGTCAGGTAAAATATCAGTTCAAACGGAGAATATTTTTCCCATCATTAAGAAGTGGCTTTATTCTGAGAAAGATATTTTCCTCAGAGAGCTAGTTTCAAATGCGACAGACGCTATATCAAAGCTAAAAAAAATTGCTTTGACAGAAGAATTTGAAGGTGGCACAGATTACAAAATTGCGATTACCTTTGATAAAGAAGCCCGCACATTATCGATTGAAGATAATGGACTCGGAATGAGCGGAGAAGAAATCAAGAAGTATATCAACCAAATTGCATTTAGTGGTGCAGAAGAATTTGCCAAAAAATATGAATCTGCTGATAACAAAGCTGGAATCATTGGGCATTTCGGATTAGGATTTTATTCTTCCTTCATGGTTTCTACCAAGGTTGTAATCGAATCCAAGTCTTATAAAAAAGGCGAGCAAGCTGTAAAATGGGAAAGTGAATCCGGAACAGATTTTCAACTTTCTACGATTGACAGAGCAGAGCGGGGAACAAAGATCACCCTCCACTTAGATTCAGAATCCGGCGAATACCTGGATAAATGGAAATTAAAAGAATTAATCAAGAAGTATTGTGATTTCCTTCAAGTTCCAATTACAGTAGAAGCAGAAGAAGCTAACAAGAAGAAAGCGCTATGGTCAGAATCTCCTTCTTCCTTAAAAAGAGAAGACTATATTGAATTCTACAATTACCTTTTCCCGTTTTCGGGAGAGCCTCATTTCTGGGTGCATCTAAACGTAGATTATCCATTTCGCTTACAGGGAATTTTATACTTCCCGAAATTAAAACATGAGCTGGACGTTTCAAAAAATGGAATCAAACTCTATTGCAACCATGTATTTGTAAGCGATGAAGCAAATGATCTAGTTCCTCAATTCTTAACCGTGTTAAAGGGAACCATTGACATTCCCGATCTACCGCTTAACGTATCTAGATCTTATCTTCAGACAGATCCATTAGTTAAAAAAATATCTTCACATATAATCAAGAAAATTGCAGACAGGCTAACAGAAGATTTCCGCAAAGATAGAACAACTTTTGAAAGCAACTGGGACGAAATCGCTTTATTCGTAAAATACGGAATCATAAGCGATGAAAAATTCTATGATGCAGCGAAATCTTGCGTGCTTTTCAAATCCTCTAACGGTGGGCATACAACTCTTGAAGAATACTTAGAAAGAAACAAAGAGAAGAATGAGAAAAAGGTGTATTATGCGCCAGAAGTAGAAGCATCTTCTTCTATAATGGAACTTTTCAAATCAAGCGGACTAGAAGCAGTTCTCGTCGATACAAGAATCGATTCTCATTTCATCCAATACTTAGAAGGAAAAAATCCTGATGTTCGTTTCCAGCGAGTAGATGCAGAAATTACAGATCAAGTAATTGATAAAACTACAAAGACAGAGATCGTTGACGAAAACAACAAGACAGAAGCAAATCGAATTCAAGAATTTTTTACTTCCGCGGTTGGAAGAGAAGGGCTCGAAATCAAAGTTGAATCTTTGAAATCCGGTGACGTTCCTGCGGTCGTTATCTTACCGGAGCATATGCGCCGAATTTCTGAGATGAATCTTGGAATGAATCAAGACAAGCATGCTCTTCTTAAGATGCATACACTTTTGATTAACTCAAATTCTAAACTTGTAAAAAATGCTCTTAGATACAACGAAGGGGTTAATCCAGATAAGGCGAAACTCATTGCTCAGCATGTGTATGATCTTGCGCTAATTTCTTCTAAGGTTATGAATGAAGCCGACATGGGAAATTTCCTAAAGCGCTCAAGCCAAATTCTAGAAGATTTAACTAACTAAAAATTAAATAAAAAATCCCGATGGAATAAATAAATTCTATCGGGATTTTTTTGCGAATTTAAGAATTGAATTTTACTACTCTATTGCTTCCTGGTAGATTTTTTTAATTTTTTCTATTTCTTCTTCTTTATTATTAATCCAATCCAAAAGCCAAATTCTATGAAACTTCCAACCGAGAGAGGCTAATTGCTGTTCTCTCAAACGATCGCGCTCTTTTGCAGTTGGGCTAGATGCATAGTATTCGCCATCGCATTCAATCGCTAAAACAAAATCATCTGTCTTAGAATGCTTTGCGACCATATCAATTTTATATTGAGAAAAGCCATATTTAGCTACGAGGGGAATTCCATTTTTTTGAAGTGTATTAAATATATCTTGCTCGATTGGATTGAGTTGATCATCCTCTGAAGTATTTTGCGGTTTACCACCGTAATTCGCATAGCTAAGATAATATTTTAATAATTTAACGCCTTCAGAATTTGATCTATCCAAATCAATATCACTACTTTGAAACGAAGATATAACAGTCATTCTTTTGCGGGCTCTTGTTATAGCAACGTTCAACCTGCGTTCTCCGCCTTGATGAGTAAGAGGACCAAAGTTATGCGGCAAATTCCCATTAGGCTCTTTTACATAGCCAATAGACAATATGATCGCATCTCTTTCATCTCCCTGCACCTGCTCAATATTTTTGATAAAAAAGTGATCCGTGTTTTCTTCATTAAAAAAGGATTCTAATTCTAAGTGCTCTTTTAAAGCTTCTTCGAGGGCTGATTCCAATCTCTGTGCATGGGCAATACCCATCGTAATAACGCCTAACGTCTCTGACGGTCGAGAAATGGCATGGTTTATAACTAACTCGACTACTTTTTTTACTTCCAAATCTTCGCTTTCTTCGGATGTCTGCCCAATCTCAAAAGGAACTAACTCATGAGAAATGACTCTTTGGCTTTTTGGACTTGGAAAGGTAATTAACTTATTTGCATAAATACTTTCATTTGAAAATGCAATCAATTCTTCCGATCGACTTCTATAGTGCCAGAGGAGTTGTCTTTCATTTAAAAAACTAGCTGTCCTGTTTAGTAAACTTTCAAAACCTTTTGTGTGCGACACTTCTTCACTTTCTTCATCATCCTGGTTCGCTTTAAAAAAATCAGTTGGCGGCAACTGCCTGGTATCCCCGGCAACTACGACTTGTTTACTTCGCATCAAAGCAGGAATTGCATCTGCAGGAATGATCTGGCTTGCTTCGTCAAAAATCACCACATCAAAGTATTGTTTCTTTGCATCAATTAATTGGCTAATAGATAATGGACTTGCCATCCAGCAGGGGCGAAGGCTTGTTAAAACATTTGGAGTTTCTGGAAGTAATTTTCGTAGAGAAAGCCGCGCTGATTTTTTATTGGTTTCTCCCCTGACTAAATTTTCTTCATCGCTGTGTTGACTCATCTGTTGCATCACCCATCTAGCATGCCTATAGTGGAGTCTATCCTTTGTTAACTCCAATCTCTTTTTTTCTAATTCTTGGAATTCACTTACAATTTCACTTTGAGTCTTTCCATGAAATATTTTTAATTTTGATTCTTCTCTATAAGCTTCTTCTAAACAGGAATAAAGCCAGGCATATTCAAATTGTCTCACCCAGAAATTTGGATTTGATTTAGTTTGTTTAATTTCAATTAGAAAGGCTGTCGCATTACAAGCATTAAACTCTTTTTCAATTTCCTTTACACTTCCAAGTGACAAAGCCTGAGAGTCATGGTTTAATTCTTTAAAAATACTTAAAATTTCATCGAGAGATAATCTCTCAATTTGGTTTTGATTTATTTTTCCTTTGATTAATGAAATTTCTTTTTGTAAATCAGAGAAATAGGTATTTATATTCTTCCAATCACGAACTGGCTCGGGATAAATGGTTGCGCGATGCTGTGCTTTCCATTCTTTTAATAAGCCACTTATTTTCTCAATTTCGGAAAAGAACTCGAAGTCGGAAGCGGGTAGGGGATTTCTAGAATTTCGTATGGATTCATAATTTTTCCAAAATTCAGTCTTTGCTACTTTTGTAAAAAATTCATTGTCCCTTAGTAATTTAATCGATTTTTTCTCTGGAAATTGGGCATTCGGGAAAAGCTCTTTCCATTGTTTTACCTGTTGAAATATTTTTTTTATTTCACTGAGAAGGTCTTCTCTTGAAACGTCAGGCGAAATGCGTAGCTTCTTCAAACTTTCAAGGGCAGTTTTTAAATCATTGTCAAAGAAATTAGAAAGCCATTTTTTTGCATTTGCAGTTTCTAAGATGTCTATGTATTTCGATAAATCTTCTTTATAAATTTTATCAGAATATTTATCTACCATACGACTGATATCAGTTAATAGATTTATTTTTTGATTTATTAAAACGGGAGTATTAAATTCGGAAATATACAATTGCTTAAGATAAGCCATTCCCTGGTTCAATTCTGCTTCATCGGGAAATGCATTTTTAATTTGAATGAAATTTTTCAAATCAGCTTTGAATATCTCTGGATTGTCAGTATACAAATCATACATAGAATTCACTCTTTCCATTAAGTGAATCATTGATTCAATTTCTTTAAAATTCTTGGAATCGTTTAAGCCATAAGCCTCTAATTTAGAAAATTCTTGCTCTAATAATTGAAGCTGTTTATATATTTTATTCACCGAATTTAGAATCCCGGTTGCATCTGTAATATTGGAGATATTCGTTGTTTGCCACAGGGATGCTTTTGGGTCTAAAAATAAATTTGCAAGTGCAGGCTTATGTAACTCTTCTAGTTTTGCTTTTAAATTATCTACTACTTCAGGGGATAATCCTTGTAATTCTTTGCCTGTAAACTTTGTCTGACTCTTTTCCTCGGGCAAGAAATTTAAAAGTTCTGATTGTATTTCATAAACACTTTTGTCAGATGGAAGTCTCTTTTTGTGAAACTGTTCCACATGCGCATTGAGCTCCCGTCTCTTTCTAGCAAATAGTTTGTGAGTTTCCCCGACATCAACATTTTTCACATTTCTAATTAAATCTAAACTTTCTTTAAATTGATCTAGAACCATTTTACGAGAAATTCCAGTTCCGTGTAAGTCTAGAAGAAGATGTCCTAGTTTTTTCTGATCCAATCTTCGTTTAACGACTTCTAAGGCTGCTCGCTTTTCAGCGACGAATAAAACTTTTTTGCCATTAGCCACAAGTGTGACTATTAAGTTTGCGATTGTTTGACTTTTTCCTGTTCCAGGTGGCCCCTGTATTGTGCAATTTTCTCCTTTCAAAACTGCCTGAATTACACTTTGCTGACTGGAGTCACAATCAAATACAATGAAGTCATCTTCGGGAACAATTAAATCAAATTTTTTAGGATCTACATCACTAATGTTTTCTTTGAGCTTGCGAATAGAAAGTTCATTTCCCGCCATAGCAAAAACTAATTCATTATTGTTGTTTGGATTTTCCTTTTGGTATTTTATATCTTCTACCATGGACATCTTTTGAAAAGAGAAGTTACTCAGTATTAGCTGCTTATCTATTTTTAAAGTTTGAATTTTTTTACTGGCAATAGCTTTTAATTTTGAAGCTACTTTTTCAAAATCAGGAATCGAATTTTCAAAATCTTCTTGTCCGGCTTCGATTAATAAATCTTCCGAGGTCAAGCGTATGCTATGTGTTTTTTCCAAGTAAGCAAGAAGAACAGGATTAATAATTGCCTCTCCACTTTGAGAAAGATAAATTTTACTTTTATTATCGATATTTACCGGAATCAAAATGAGAGGAGCTCTCGGTGGAAGTCCGTCCTCTTCTTCTTGCCATGATACGAATCCATAGGCTAACAGTAATGTGTCGATACCTCTTTCTTCTAAGTTTTGTTTCGCTCTTTTGTGAATAATTTTTACTTTTCTGTAAATCTCAGCATTATTATCTTTTAATGAAAGAAGGTCGTTAATTGTAATTTTATCGCCATTAAAAAAATCACCCAGGATTTTCTCATCGTATTTTACTAACTCAAGTGTTCCTACTTTTAAGTCTTTGTAGTAAAGTAAATTATTACGACGTGATAAATCTGTTAACTCTTGAATCCATTGGTCACAGGCTTTTTCAATTAATAATTGTGAGTAATTCATAAATACAGTGAGCCTACTAAAAATTCTTTAGATGTTCAATCCCGAATTTTTTTTGTATCCTCCCATCGATTTCTTTTAACATTGATTTATCTAAAACAACTTCAGTTCCATTTTCAGTTTGTAAACTTACAAAACGACCACTAACTGACTCCGGCAAGTTAGAATCAGAATTTTGAAAAGCCGAATCTAATTCTCTTATTGATCTGAGAGGCTTCCCATTTAAGGTTTTTACAATATCAAAACTCATAGAATGATATCCATTATTGGAGTCATCGGGAAGAACTTGGACAAGAAGAACATAACGACCAGTATCCCCTTTTTTATTCATACGCTTGTAATCGTTTAGATATAATATTTTTTTATCAATACGAGATCTCCAACTAGAACCAAATTCTTTCATTAAAAACTCAGAAAGCTCGGCAAAAATAAATCCTCCCCGGATTAAATATTCGGGCTCTTTTCCTTCGTAATTCATATAAGGTATCTTAACTGATTTATAAGGAAATGCTTTGAGTGGTAGAGAAATTAGCTCTTCTTTTTTATCTCGTAAAATCTTTACAGGAATTTTACTTCCCATTTTAAAACCAAACTCTTCTCCAGTGTGAGCTAAAAAAGAGATGTATTGCTTTCCATAAGTTGGATGTTTAAAATAACCCTGGGAGTCGATCTTCATTCCCCCATACTCAAGGATAATATCATTTAGCTGCAAATAATTATCAGCAGAGGAGTAGGGGACTACTTCAGCGACTAAAACTCCATCGGTTTTTTTATCGAGTCCAAAGTATTCTTTTGTTGACTCATCAGGAATCGGTCTAAAGCGAAAACCTTTAAACGGGAAAACCGTTCCTTTGGTTTTTTCAAATTTTTGTTTGATAAAAGTATTTATTACAAAACTTGGAATTGCCTTTCCTGAATTCTTTGAAGCGGCAAATCGGTATAATACACCAACAGCTTTGTCCTTGTCTAAAATCAACTCACCGTTTCCATCTAACTTCTCATTTGAATTTACATGCAGGTAGGGTAATTCAGTGTATCCCATTGGATAATTTTCCATATCAATTCCTGTCAATCGTCCTTTTGAATTTTGAATTGAACCGGAATTATCTAATTGCAATATAGAAACTGCTTTAAATGGTTCTATCTTTGTTTCAAATTGGACTGGAACAAGATCTTTAAAAAAATCTGGATCAGCAACTTCTAATACACTGAGATTCGATTCGTAATCCATCTTGATTACTTTTGCAGGAATGGATGTATAAGATGAAAACTTTTTTACTTCTATGGATGTATAATAATCTATGAGGGAAGTAAAAACTAAAATTCTTTTATTTGCTATTACGACTCCAACTGCTCCATTTGTTTGCGGTTTTTTGGGCTGCCAGGGAAAAAGAAAGTTAGGAGACTGGGTAGTAATTTTTACTTGAACTACAGAGTTTTTAAATTTGTCTTCAATCGTCTCTAGAGAGAATAAGGAAGAGTAACCACTAAAAAATAAAGTAATTATTAAGAGAAAGATTTTCATTTATTTCCAACCTTGTAAACTGCTTGCACTTCTTTATCTGCCTTTTCTATGTCATCTTTTTTCAGAATGAGAGGAACATCAATATCTCTAAATTTAATTTTTAAAAATGTGTAATCTTTTTTAGCTACAATTTCCTTTAGATGCTTAATGTTTTGTATTTTTACTTCATTGACAGATTCTACGACCATGTTTAAAAAGAAGTCAGAATTTGTATTAATTGGATGTGCTAGCTTGCGATATAAAATTACATCGGACTCAACGTCCTTACAGAGATCGTCATCTATAAAATAAAAGAAGCGATACAAAAATTGACTTCCACCTTGCGTTTCATTGTTCTTATTCCACTCCTGCAATAAATCTCTTGATATAGGCTGAAACACAAGTCCGCCTAATACGAAGTAGTCAAAAGGCTCGTCGTATTTGTGACGCATATAGGTAAATTCATCCATTCGCTTTGCGGGGAAGTTAACAGTAATTATCTGTCCATCTCTGAAAACGCGAAAGGAAATTTGTTCTCCTGAATGTTTATTGTCCACTATTTCGACAAAATCAATGCGTGCATCTTTATCGAGAACAATGGTGCCATTTCGTCCAATTGGAAGACCGTCTATTTCAAGCAGTAAATCATTCTTCTTTAAATATCCTTCTGCACTTCCACCTTTTAAAACTTTTGTTACAAAGACTCCATTTAAGTCTTTTGGAATTTTTCGAAATTCTCTTAAAGTATTATTGAATGAATTTAGAGTTCTAACGCCTAATTCCACGTAACCGTCATACTTACCGTCTTCAATATCTTTCAGAAAATATTTTATAACAGTAGTAGGGATGAGGTAACCAATGTTTTCCCCTCGACTGGCAACTTGAAAGGCAACCCCAACTACTTTATTGTCTTGAATAGCAGGTCCCCCCGAATTACCAGGATTAATCGCTGCATCGACTTGAATTACAAGATGACTGTCGACTTCCGAATGTGCATAGGTTGATTGTTCTTTTCTAGAAACAATTCCTCTGCTGACAGAGATTTTGTCTCCGCCAATTGGATATCCAACAACTGTGATAGAAGAATTTAAATCAGGAATGGCTCCAAGTTCAAAGGAGGTTGCATCTTCGTAAAAAGATTCATCTTTTGCTTTGAGTAAAGCTAAATCGCAATCATGTGCAATGAATAAGATTTCTACTTCATACCAGGTTGTTTGGTTGTATCTCTGGACTTGAATGTATTTTGCGTTAGATATGACATGTGCATTTGTCATGATTTTATTTTTATCAATAATAAAACCTGTTCCTCCACTTGCTCGCACTCCGGTGGTCAACCAGGGAGAAAATGCATCTAGCCCTTGCGAGTAAGTTCTAATTTGAACTACGCCTTTTCTAACTTTATCAAAATCAGAGATCTGTTGACTGAAAATAGAAACGATTGGCAAAGCCAAAAAAAAGAAAGTCAAAATATATTTCATAAATTTAAAGTTTTCTCATTCGGTTTAAATTAGTTATTGCTAGAAAAATGCACGGGATTAGAATATGGGTCATAATTTACTAGCTGAAAGTTAATTAACTTGCGCATTCTATAGAGTAAAGATTATTTTTTTAGAAATGAACTTAATTGTTGAAATAATATTTTCTATTCTGACGATTCTAATCGTTCTAACTTTGTTTTTGGTTTCTGTATTTTCGAGTCCTATTACTTCAACAAAAATCTCTTTTTTCCTTTTCGGATTTGTCTTAAGCCTTTGGAATTTTATGGAAATCTTGCATAAATTGCAACTCATAGAATTGAATTCGTTTCATTTACAACAGATTATCTTTTCCAATCTCACAGTCTACTTACTAGTAATTTTTGGTCTTCACTTTCCGTTCTACCGCAGACGGGAAGTTATGATTACCATTTATACTGCCTTTGTTGGTGGCGTTGGGTATCTAATTACAATCCAAACAATTTCTATTCCCTACATAAATGCCTATTTTCCTTTAGAAAGTCGTTTTTATGAAAATTTAAACTTCTTTTTAACAAGAGCCTTTTCGGTCTTTGCTCTTCTTTCCTTTTTGGTGATCGTAATTTATAAATTAACGCATGCGAGTAATCGACTGAAGAAATTTCTCTATCGGTCTTTGTCTTATACAATCATACTGACCGTTTTCATTCTAACCGTGAACTATTCCTTAACTCTTGATTACAAAGTTCTCAAAGCAAATGTAAATGTTCTATTCATTGATATTTTATTTTTGTCTGTTGTTCTGCTTTCCTTAATTCAATTTAAATTCATCGCTTTTTATCCAGGATTTCTTTCCATTTTCATTTATCGAGAATTACCTCGCCTTGTCATCCAAAGTATCGCTCCTTCCAATTTACAGGGAGCGCAGTCATTAAAAGAAGAGCTCTGGAAAATTTATGAATTAGAAGATTGGAAAAGATTTCTAAACGAATTTTGGTTTAGTATCATTATCGATGAAACTCTAGACAACGCGGTAGAGCATGGAGGGCGTCGTTCTGATGATGAGGTAACAGTCCAAGTCTTTGAAACGAGCAAGTTTTTAGATATATATGTGATTGATAGCGGAAAAGGATTTGAGCCAGAAATGGTTCCTGATCCCGCTAGACCCGATAGGATAAATGTTCCAACCGGAAGAGGAATTCATATTATGAAAAAACTTTTTCATGTTAGTTGGAATTTCCTGGGAAATGAAATTAGAGTTCGCGTTTCAAAAGACCCAAAAGACAATCCAGAAGAAGCCTAAAAAAAAGAAAAAAACAGTTTTCACCGAGCCTAGACAGGATATTTTATGTAAAAATCCAATAGAGGAATTAAATCGAATGAAAAAAATCTTAGTTATCGCTATGTTACTTGTAACATCTATCTTATTTTCCAACTGTAGCAAAGAAGTTGTAAGTGCTGCTGAATGTGGTCCAATCGTTGACCAAATGTTTACTAATTTAGTAAAAGAATTAAAGCCTGAAGAAGCAGAAAAAGCAAAATCAATGGAAGCTGCTATCAAACCAGGAGTTATCAAAGAATGCACTTCTGGAAAATACAATCTTGATTGCCTAAAAGCTGCAACCAATATCGCTGCTTTACAAACTTGTAAAAAATAAAATTTACAGTCATTTCGAACACCGCTTGTCTGCAGAATTTGTGGTATAGCAATTGAGCGGTGTGAGAAATCTATTTAGCAATACAACGATTGTTTTAAGCAAAATAGACCTCTCACAAAAAAGCTGTTCGAGGTGACAGCCTATCTCAAAACATAAAACCCTTTCTCATCAGTATAGCATCCATGCTCGCGATAGGGTCCGCCTTCTTTCATAAATAGAATTCTTTGCGCATAACGCTCTCTTTTCTTCATACATCGCAAACATATATCAAATCGAATCGCCCCTTCACATTCTTCTGGACGAAAAATTGGAAATACTCGAAGTAGGGGTTTGGATTCTTCTTCGCTGGAAAATTCTTGTGCGAAAAGAGAGAATCCGAATAGGATTAGGATTGCTAAAAAGAAGATTCTTTTGCCACAGAGGCACGGAGGCACAGAGGATTTACGAATAGGATTTTGAATATTATTGCGCATAATTATAAAAAAAATATA
>Ga0209174_10000090_pt1 | contig 67401 bp, 86 predicted proteins | sample JI91814BDNA_FD_187505 | JGI IMG/M metagenome (GOLD analysis project Ga0209174, IMG submission 187505) | Wastewater effluent complex algal communities from Wisconsin, to seasonally profile nutrient transformation and Carbon sequestration -... | ecosystem: Engineered > WWTP > Effluent > Algae...
CTCTTTCTTTTTGCGGGTTTTGAACTCTTCAATACAATTCTTTATCATTAAATTTACACCTTCTTTTGCAATAGAGATAGAAGTTTTAAAATCAAATTTAGTCCCAACATTTTTTTTCTGTAACTCACTAAATATAAATCTTCCAACGATTTTTTTTTCAGAATTTATCCATTTATAATCATAATATTTTATTTTTTCATCTTCATAAATTGATGAGTCTATTTTGGTTTCAGTAGCAGGATATTTCTTCAAAAATAATTGAAAGAAATTTATATCTGTTGGTTTGAACCAAATACACGTAAGTTTATTTTGATAAAAAGTAAGAACAACATCTTTTATCAAATATTCGCCAATCATTTTTGCATCTTTTTTTAGATATTTATTTTGACAAACATCGAGATAAAACGATTTCGTAATGCCTGCACAAGTAGTGTCGCTTTTTATTTCTGAAAAACCTAAACTACTTCTATCAATTTCTGAAATATCCATTCCAATTTTATAATCATAAAACCCTTCAATCTGGCTTTGAGAAAAGATAAATTGGGGGATTAGAAAGAATATTAATAAAAGTACTTTCATATTTAAAAAACGTTTAACGCCGCCTCAACACGAAACAGCAGGTTTATTTCTGAAATATCTATTTGAACGTTGTCGTAATCTTTGTTAGCGGATTCTAAGAATAAATTCCCATCAGAATCTCGAACTAAGTATTTAATCAACAACTGGTTATTAGTCGAAACGACATATATCTTTTTTGCTATTTTGGTTACTCCAAAACGCACCTCCTCCGCAACATTCACTTGTTTACAAAAAGCTAATGCGTCATGTGTGATGATAGGATACATTGAATCCCCTTCAACCTCAAAAGCATAATCTACTTTTGCTTTTATGTTTTTGGGTACACGAACTTTTTCAAATCTCTCCTTTTCGTCCTGAATGAAATTAGCACTCCCAGCCTGAGCAGTTATATTCACAAGTGGAACTAACCCAATTTCATTATTTTCCTGAGAATCTAACGCAAACTGTTTATTCATTTCCAATAATATATCGGCAGGATTTTTATCGGATTTAACCTTTAATAAAATTGGTTGAGACCCGTATATTAAAAAATCAGGGTTTATGTTTTGACTAAGAATTTTTTCAATTACTTGAACGCTTGCTGGAAAATCTCCATCTAAAAGACGATATAAAGATGAACGATTAATTCCCGATTTAGTAGAAAATTCATCTTTACTAACTTTTAATTCTGACTTAAAAAAATTCAGAATCGTTCTAAAACGTTCTGCAAATAATTCATTTGACATATATTTAGCCCCGAAATAGTTAAAAAAAACCAAAATGAGACGAAATGAAGAAATATTACACGAATTTTTAATCAAAAACTTGTACAATCAAAACAAAGTATGTTACTTTGTATCAGAATTTGAAACAAAACGTATTACACTTTTCAAATCGAAAATAATAAACTGAAAAGCCCATTATTCTTTTCAGAATTTAATTAAAAGGTACTTCATGATTAATAAAAACCATAAAGCACCGATAATTATAAATATAATTAATGCACGCACAATCGAAGACTGCCGTCCAAATATCTTGAACGGTCAAAAATCGAAAGTAAGACATTAGACCTCCTCCATCGGGCTGATCACGTCGGCAAACCTAAGCAACCCGAAGGAGAAGAAATTAATTAAAGCCACCTAATTTCTAACATTAAGCTAAAATATTAGGTAGCAAATTTCAACAATAACTTTAGTCTGGAAATTTTCAAATCCAGAAATTGGCTAAACAGTAAGCCCAACGGCTTCACATTAATGAAGTCGGAAAGGTTTCAAAAACTTACCAATACTAAATGTAACGATAGCATTGATAAGTTCAATTTAAATAATAGCTTTAGTGGTTTGAACCACTAAGAACAATGAAACCTCGAACGGCTTCACATTCATGAAGTCGGGAAGGTTTTCAAAAACCACAGAATACTAATATTACTATCAGTATTCAGTAGTTTCAATTATTAAAAAATAATAACCTTTGGGATTTTTCAATCCAAAGACGAAACCACTAACGGCTTCACATTCATGAAGTCGGGAAGGTTTCAAAAAACTACTGAATACTAATATTACTATCAGCATTCAGTAGCAAATTTGAATTTTTCAATAATACACCTTACTGAGATATACTTGTTAAAGCATTCCCAGGTAAGATATAATGAAAGCCCAAACGGCTTCACATTCATGAAGTCGGGAAGGTTTTCAAAAACTTCTCAATACTAAATGTAACGATAGGATTGAGAAGTTAAATTAAAAAAATAATAACCATTGAGGGTTTTAACCCTAATGATGAAACCACGAACGGCTTCATATTCATGAAGTCGAGAAGTTTCAAAGCTTAAAAAAGACTTTCTATTTTTTGTCCTTACGACCAAGCAAATTCAAAAAATAGAAAGTTTCAACAATTCAACAACAAATTATAACATTCGGCAATTGCTTGCAATGAAATAATCTGAAATTTTTATTTCTATGCCCTTTTTTAGGGTCGAAATTTCGATTTTAGATATAAAAAAGTACAAATCTACAAAGTATATTTTTCGCAAACAAATTATACACGTAGTTCAAATAAGTTAATTCAAATTTTTAATTAGGTAAAATAAATATGTCAAACAATTCTCAGCTTGCAAGAATCGCAGGCGCACCTACCAACCCAATCATTCGGCAGTCGGACAACGGCATAAGCCGAATCAATCTCCCAATTTTTGAACCTTTTAACGTTTAATCGAGATGATACCAAACACCCCACGCCTCCGAATCCTTGCAAATCATCTCTTAAATGGTGATTTAGGACACCTCGTTTTTGACCTTAGCGTAATGAACGCCCAGGAAGAAGGCAATTACTTAAACACGGAAATCGATTTTTGTGGCTCACATGGCGACGCAATCGGCGAACTGCCAATCTGTTTCCCGCAACAATGGAAGTTTAGATTAGGCGACGAAGATAATGTCTTCCTGAAAAATAACTCCTCAAATTCAACGACATTTGAAGACGTGCAAGCCTTCTTCCATTTAGATGAAAATGAGCTATTAGATTTGTTCTGGACGAACCGAAAAAAAGAATGGTCATCTCAAATCATCACTTCAAAGTCAGGAAAAAACGAAGTAGCAAACGAGATAATTAAGTTTTGTAATTGGGTTGAAGTCGGCGTTAAAAATTCAGACCTCACACGCAAACGCAAATCTCAAAAAGAATTATTGGCAATGCGAATGTAGAGATTGCTTCGTCGTTTCACTCCTCGCAATGACAAAATTCGTGTCATTGCGAGCAAAGCGAAGCAATCTAAAACCCCTGCAAAGAAAGAGAGATTGCCACGTCGCTACGCTCCTCGCAATGACAATACTTTACTAAAACAAATTCACAACAACTCTAAACATCAAATAAAATGCAATTTCAACAACAAAATACTCAAGAATTCAATTTTGACCTTTCACACCTTTTCAGGTTAAAAACGACGGTCTTTGAACCCGCAACGTATGATGCGGACTTTCATATCGTTACATTAAGCGATTTAACCCGCACGATGGATTCCTACTCTCAAATTGAGGGTAGGAAAAAATACAATCGAAAAAAGCTCACAATAATGAATGCGATTTTCGATAAGGTCGATTTTCGTAAAATAAACTTTTCAGAAATTCAGTTTCTAAACTGCAATTTTCATCAATGCACCTTCTCGAATTGCTCTTTCATTGAGACTTATTTCCAAAAATGTAATTTTTACGCCTGCGGTCTCAAGAAATGCAATTTTGAATCAACGATTTTTGATTCAACCGAAGTATCAAAATGCGGATTTGATTCGTGCGAAATGGGCGCAATCTTGAAACTTCCCGCAAGATTTAAGGAAGTTAGATTGTCCCTTCCCGACAAGGATAAAGTCTATCTTTATTCAGATAACGATTTGATTATCGACGGTCAAACCGTTTTCAAATCTCATTATCAGGAGGAGTTAGATTCCGTCATCGCCGAGCTCAATAACCCACCTTTATTCGGTCAAAAATTCATCGTCTTAAAATAAAAATTCAACAACAAATTTAATTCATAGGTAAAATGCAAGCGCAAACAAATACTTTAGATCCATCAGTATATCTAAATCAGAACTCAATAAATAACAGAGTTCAACCTCAATTGATGACAGTAGGGTTATCAAACTCACATCTTGCCGAGATGATTGAGCGTAATTTCTTTATCATCGCCAAGCAATTGGAAGATGTGCTGGAAGAGATGTCAATTCTCAAAGAAGAGATTCTAAAAAAGAACCTCGCTATCGAGAAGATGGAGATTGATTCCGACCTCGTTGGGAGGGTTGAAGCCGCACAGATTTTGGGCTATTCAGAAGCTAAATTTGGGCGAGAATATAAAGCAGGGCGTATCAAAAGGGCAAGTTTTTCCCCGCTACGCTATTCGAGAAAATATTTAATCGAATTAAAAGGACAAATATCATAATGTTAGTACTTATCAAACTTGTTGCAATGGTGATTGAATTTATTTTAATCTACCTCATCACGGATTTGATATTTAAGGACGAAGATGACGACAACAATAATAATCCAAATTATTAAACTTTTTCAAACGAACTCATAAAAAAATAAAATGGCAAATATCACCACTCAAAACCAAAATAATGCGGTCGCAGTTAATTCAGAGGCTTGGGTAACATACCGCAAACAGTTTTTCCCATCAACATTGAGCAACGATGATTTTGAACACTTCATCAAAGTTTGTTCAATCTATCGCTTAGACCCAACGCTTAAACAGATTTACGCTATCCCACGTAACGTTCACAATAAACAAACTAATCAATGGACTAAAGTCCTTTCAATTGTAATTTCAATTGAGGGCGCAAGGATTTTATCCCGCAGAAGCGGCAATTATCAAGGGCAAACCATGCCCGAATATTGTGGCGATGATGGTAAATGGACAGAGGTTTGGTCAAAAACTGAAAAACCAATCGCTTGTCGAGTAGGAATTTTTACAAAAGATTGCCCTAAAAGACCTATTTACGGAATTTCTTATTATTCTGAAAGGGATAAAAATAACGTATTATACGATACTTATACGCTTAGAATGTTGGCGAAAAATGCCGAAGCGAATGCGCTAAAAATTGCCCTCCCTGATGATATTATGCACTCAACATCAGGAAACGATTTTGATGAACAAGAGCAAGAAAGATATATCGAAGTTGATGTAGTTGAAACTAAACTTCAAAATCAACCCGCAAATATTGAACCCGCTAAAACCGAAGGAAGTAAACCCAAAGGCGTAACGAAAAAAGAAACGACCTCAAAAGAAGAACCTGCGCCAACCCCTCAACCGCAACCTGAACCTGTCATTTATACTGAAGTGGAAGAAGAATTGATTACTGATGAACAAAAAGCCCAAATTATTGAGCTTTTGAATCACGAATTGATTGATAGCAGTGCCAAAAAAGCGACCCTAACTAACCTTGACAAATTTACCAAAGAGCGGGCAGAACAATGCTTGCGGAATATTACGCAAACGATTGAGATGAAAAAGACTGCCAAGCGGGATAAAGAAGCCCTCAAAGAAGCCCTCAAATTGGAAAAAGAAGAAGGATTTCAACAGCCGCAAACGCAACCCCCGCAGGGGAAGATTTTCAACGAAGACGAATTAGCGGCAGAGGAACAACGGCGTAAAATGATGGCAGAATTTTATGGGGAAGATTAAAAGATGTAAAGTTTAGAATCACAAATCAGCGTTTATGAGCCTGTTTTTCGATGAGCAGGCTTCGTAAATGTACCTTAACAATAATAATAATGAAAAGAAAAAGAGAATTTACTCAAAGGGAGCTTTTAGATTGGGCTTTGAAAAATGGCTGGGAACTTATTGAATTTCATAATAATAAAATGATTTTCGATACGTGCAAAGTAGATGAGGACGATGAAGTAATTGATTGTACCAAAATACAATTTACTCAACAGAGTTATAACACTTTTGTACCTAAAAACTACCATAATTCATTCGTCCCAGACGGAATCTTAGACTTTCTAAAACTATAAATATATGTATTCATTATGGTGGTTTCCAACTACATGGAGATATATAACTCAATTAAAACCTATTTTAAATTTATTATCAAAAAATGAGCGATACAAACTCAACAACAAATATTCAAAAAAGACCCAAGATGAACGAGGTATTTTCCGACGCGAAAGCGTTGGAGGAACTCTTAATCGATTTAGAGGGAGACCTCACCGAACAAGAAGCGGTTTATGCCGAACTCAATCAACAAATTTTGGAAGAAAGGGACGAATCAATAAACCGTTGCCTTTGGGTAGTTAAACGCTTAGAACAGCGTGCCGAGAACCTCAAAACCGATGCAAACGAAATCTTAGCGATGTCTAAAAAGGCGCAAAAAGAGGCAGATAATTTGAAAGCCTTCGTGCTTAAAAATTGCATCGCCAATGGTTGGGATAAATTCAAAACTCAAAATTTCAATGTCAGCGTCGCCTCTGCCGGGGGTGCGCAATCCATCAGATATTTTGACCAAACAGGTCTTGAAACGACCAATTTAGAAAACCTCCCAACGCATTTACGAACTGAAATCGTGTCTTATAAAGCAAACACGGAACAGATTCGGGAAGAATTCAAAGCACAGGACACTGATCAGTTAATCTACCATGACGGCGATAAAAAGATGATAGTTCAACTTTTGCCGAGAGGGAAATATCTAAAATTTTAATTGAAAGGAGAAGTAGAATAATGTTAGCTAATGGAGATCCATTTGATTTTAATATATCCGAATTTCAAGAACTGAATAATAACAGGTCATTAAATGGATTTGGATATTCTGCTCACGACCGAGATGTTTTGTATTGGACAACTGCCCTTGCTGGAGAAGTTGGAGAAGCCTGTAATATTGTTAAGAAAATTGAACGAGGTGATGATTTGCCCGATTTTCATGACAAATTAAGGGAAGAATTAGCGGATATATTTATCTACTTATGTCTTTTAGCTGAAAATCAAGACATTGATTTGGAAGATGCTGTGATAGATAAGTTTAATAAGGTAAATGGGAGAAAAGATGTTGATATGAAAGATTGTAACATTAAAAAAAGAAGAAATAAATGATACAAGAAGAATATGAACCAATTACAGAAGCTCAATCAATCAAAAATCTTGAAGAACATTTAGAGAAACGGAAAGCGTATTGCCTAAAAAGACTTCAATATTTTGCAAGTGAATATGTAAGTAGTTGTAAGGCAATGAGAACAGAATGTTCAAGAAAAGATTATGATGACACAGATAATATGATTATTTCACTTTATCGAGAATTAGATAAATTACTTAACGGTGGGGAAAAATAAAGATGAACTTAATAATAATTTGTACTTTTTTATTTCTATGCCTTATCATTTGCTATATGATGGAAAATATAGATAGCCTAAAAAAGGAAATTGAAAGAATAAAAGAACAATCTAAGGATGATTTGGAAAGCCTTGCAAAAGTGTTTATATCTGACAATCTAAGGATTTGTAAAATCGAAAAAAATACCGAAATGATTTGTGAAAAAATCAAAGAACTAAATCAAAATGAACACAGCACAAAAACTCCAAACGATTAATGACTTCGATTTATCGAAAGTCGTCAGGATTAAAAGGCAAAGTTCAGAAATCGAAAAAGAATTTGAAAATGGGCTTAATATCATTGAGCCCATTTTTAAAAAAATTTTCCCTGAAATCGCAGAACTTTTTAATCGTAATTCGATCGTCGAAACGTTCAGAAATTCAGAAATTGTAAATGCCCGCAAGGCGATTGCCTATTATTTGAACCTGCATAATTTTGCTATTGAGATTATTGCCCGCATTTTAGGGCGACCAAAGGAAACGATTTATTACACGATTCGATATTTTGAGGAGGAGATTGTCGTTAATCGTTTCATTTGCGAATGCAATAAGGCTTTTGTCGAATATTATTATTCTCAAACAGCCTTTGAAGTTTTGCAAATGAAGGACTTAAAAGCAAGCCCGATTAAAGTTGTAAAAGATGAGAATAAGCCCAGAAAGAAGACTTATGACATTAAAATTGTCCCTAAAAATCAACAGTATTCTTACAAACCTGATGAAAAGAGGATTGAAGATTCTGAAGTTGAGAATTTGAAACAAAATTTCAAAACACAATTTAGGCATCGCCCGATTAGAGATGTGTTTAATGAAGGTCTCAATCTAATTTCCGAACTATATGAAAACTATTATGGTAAAGAAGCAACGGCAGATATGGTCATTAAAAAAAATCGAACAGATGAAATCGTCCTTTTAAGAATGGCAATGATTCGTTTTTTAACCCTACATGGATTTGGAAAAAGCGAAATTGCGAGATTCATAGAAAGAGACCATTCAACGATTATCCATGCTTGTACGACTTATGAAAGCCAAAAAGATATATTCGCTTTCTTTATCGACTGTGAAATACTCTATCAGAGCTATTATCACATCATGGAAGAACGTTTTGAATACGAGGGGAAAATTGACAATACCATTGTAATTGAATTCATCAATTCTATCAAAAACTTTGAATTTAAGTTCAAAGAAGAGAAAACGATGTCTTTCAAACTCGTTTATGAAAGTGAATGCACCGTAAAATACGAAGAATATATCCTTTCAAACATCAAACTGAAGGCAAGCAATATGGCGAAAATTTGCAAATTGATGATTGACCAATTCAGATCGTATAAAAATTTGATGACAAATTCGGTTAAAAATCAATTTATCTTCATTTCGCCAGGTTTTGAGAAATTGAATCCACTTTTTGAATACATCATCAACAATTGGGAAAAAATCTTTCATCAAATTTTCAAAAATATCCTGCAAAGCGATATGAATTTAGCTTGCGATATTTTGAATAAAATTCCTTTTTCAGAACGAAAGCAAGAATTAGTAAAAATTTTAGAGAATAGAGAAAATATTTCAGAACACCTTTTAGCTAACCCAACTTAAACAAAATAATGCAGGCTTCAATCTTCGTCTCTCAAAATGGTATTCCTTGTAAATCCCTCTTAAAGGATATGGAATATGAGATGATTTTTGGACAAATCAAAAAAGGTTTGTTTCAAAATCAAATTGACGAAATGCGCAAAATTGATGACAAAAAAGCGCAAAACGCTATCAAAACGCAACTGCCTGCATTCACCGTTTCTGGAACGTTTGAGAAAAATTCTGAAAAGACAAGCCTCAAAAAATACAATTACATCGCCCACTTAGATTTCGATAATCTAAGCGACGAGCAAATTTCGGCATTGAGAACCAAACTCATTGCCCTGCCAATAACTTTTATGCTTTTCATCTCGCCTTCTGGGCGAGGGTTAAAGGTATTTTTTAGGATAGCGTCTTTTAATCTTATTGCGGGGAATGATTTTGTAAAATATCATGAAACGAATGTTTGGAATTGGATACTTGAAACTTTCAAAGAGGGATACCCTGAAATAGATACGAAATGCAAAAACGTCAATCGTCTTTGTTTCTTTTCGTCCGACCCGCAGGCGTATTTTAATCCTGATTCAGAGGTTCAAATCGTAAATTTTGAGGAGATAAAAGAGGTTATTCCAACGATTCAAAACGAAAAGAAGGTTGAAACGACGACAAATTCTAATCAAAACCAAGTCCCTGCCCAATGGTATCAAAACCGATTGGAAGAGATTTGTCTTTATTTAGAATCGAAAAGCCTAACCCTAACCCACGATTATGAAAGCTGGTTAAAGACTTGTTTTGCGCTATGTAATACTTTTGAATCGAAGGAAGAGGCGTATAAATGGTTTGATAGACTTTCAAAGCGGGACGATAATTACAACGAAAGAGCCGTCTTTTCAAAATTTGAATCCTGTTGGAAAACGGAAAATCGAAACATGGATAATGCCGACGCAAAGAAGAATAACTTCGGTTTCATATTTTCGAGAGCAAAAGCGTTGGGATACGTTTATGAAAAAAAAAACTATTCCCCAACGACCAAAGAGATTTGTCAATGTTTGAGCGACGACGAAGAGGGGGATTCACGGCTCTTTGCTATGCTTAACCGAAATAAATTCAAATTCGATGCCGTTTCAAACGAATGGAGAGAATATTCAGAAGGGAAATGGCAGAAGAATTACAGTGATTGCCCTCGTCAAAAGGGTATGGAAAACCTTAGAAAAACCTACAAAAAGACCGTTTTTCATTATAAAGAATTAGTAGATAAAGAAACAGATGAATTAATTATCAATAATTACAATGCGATAATTGATTCACTCAGATCAAGAATAGCCCTTTTGAATACTCGAAAAAGAATGAACAACGTTTTAGACTTAGCAAAAGGGAAAATTTCTTGCACACCTAACGATTTTGATGCGCATAAATGGAAAATCAACCTCAAAAACGGTGAGTTTGACCTCAAAAATTATGAATTTAACCCTCATACCTTTGAGCAAATGCACACGAAACAAACCTGCGTAACGTATCAAAAAGACGCTAAATGTACCAAATTCCTACTCTTCTTAGATAGGATTTTTGATTCAGACCTTCAATTGATGCGGTTTATACGTCAATTTGTGGGCGTAACATTAGTAGGAGAACCGCTATTACAAGGTTTCGTTTATTGCTACGGAGGAGGTGCTAACGGTAAATCAACCTTTTTCCAAATCTTACTAAAACTCTTAAACGACTATTCAAAAACGGTTAGGATTGACTTATTAATTGACAAAAAAGGAGGAACGACAGCCGATTATGAAAAATGTGACCTACACGGCACACGCCTCGTTATCGCTTCTGAAATTCCTAAAAACCGAAGATTGAACGAAGCGACCGTAAAAGATTTAACCGGGGGAGACACGATTAAAGCACGCCAACCCTACGGAAAATATTTTGAATTTGCACCAAGTCATACTTTGGGATTATTCGGAAACCATTTATTGAATATCACTGGAACAGATAATGGTATTTGGAGGCGTATTTTCCTTGTCCCTTTCAAAATTTCTATCCCGAAAGAAGAACAACGACCGATGGAAGAAGTTTTGAACGAAATGGAAGCCGAGATGGCAGGTATTTTCAATTGGGCTGTTGAAGGTTTGAGAGATTTTACAAAAAACGGTCTTTTCATCCCCGATATTGTGCGAAATGCGACTGATGATTATCGTGCAGATGCCGATATTTTGACACCGTTTTTAGAACAATTTACGGAAAAAGACCCATTGGGAGGCATCGATTTGAATACGATTTATGAAAAATATCAATACTATTGTCGAGAAGAAAACGAAACCGCAATCTTTAACACGAAGCAAAAACTATCAAAAGCGATTAGTGAACGTGGTTTTGAAAAGGCAAAAGACCGCAAAGGAAAAACGATTTTCTTAGGTCTAAAACTTAAAGATACCCTAACTTTTTAACAACAAAAGATGAATCAAACTGAACAAAAACTTGCCAATAAAACGAAAATGTTAGCTTATTGGCAAAACGAAATAAACTCAAAGGGCGCAGATAAAGCCGCAATTCAACAGGCGATCGACCGTTTGAACAAGGAGATATTGGTTATATCGGGGGGGATTGCACCGCAAAACCCTGTGATTGCAAGCGAAGCGAAGCAAACTGAAATTAACCTCACCCCCGACCCCTCTCCAATTTTGAGAGGGGAGAAAGAAAACGTTTCGTTAAAGCCCCTCTCCAATTTGGAGAGGGGTTGGGGTGAGGTTAATCCCAACGAATCCCACAAAGCAGATATCGAAATATGGCAAAAATTAAAAGAAAGATTTGATTTGATTTTAGAACCTCCTTCAAAGGAGACTTATCTAATGGATAATTGTCAAACTTTTAACGCCGATTTTATCCCTAAATTTTTTCAAGAATCAGATGAAAGAATCAAAGTTTCAAACGTCAAATACGAAAGAACGGCGATTTTGAAAAAAGCTGATTGGATTTTAGAGAATTGGTAAAATTCCTTTAATCCCCTTCCGAAAGGAAAAAACTTAACAATAATAATCATTTTATGGCAAATAAATACAAGTTCAATTCAAAGCGTATTGATGAATTTATTGCGCTTATTGCCGAAGGCTTCAAAGTTCAAGAAGTTTGTAAAAAGTTAGAAATCAATACTTCAACTTTTTATAAATCAATTGCGGTGATGCCTGAATTTAAGGAGAAGTTTGAAGAAGCTCGCCTCCGTTGTGATGACGAGATGACTGATGCGGCAAAATTGAACATCAAAACTGCAATCGAAAGCGGAGATTTAGATACTTCAAAATGGTGGTTAGCCCATAAAAAACGTTTTGGAGCATTCCCAACGACCGCAGAAGCTGCCGCAAAAAACGGAAACGATAACCAAATTATTACCCCTGATGGGCTTATTTAACTATGGGTCAATCAGGATACAACACTTTCGATTACAATCTAAACCCTAAGCAATTAGAGTTTTACGACATTGTAAAAGGAAGGATACGAGGCGAAAATAATATTCAAGTTATCTTTTACGGAGGTGCTATTCGGGGAGGGAAAACGTCCTGCGCTATCGCAACCGCAATTTTGATGATGAATAAATACCCTGGAATGCGGGTTGCAATCATTCGGGATACACTTCAATCCATGAAAAAAACCTCTATGATTACCTTTGAGCAAATTTGCCCAATTGGACTAATAAAATCGTGGAATCGTACTGAAAACGTTGTGAAATTTCACAATGGTTCAACGCTCTTGTTCTTTGAAGAAAATTTCACGCATGATAAAGCATTAAACCGCTTCAAAGGTTTGGAGGTTAATCTAATCATCTTAGAACAATTAGAAGAGTTGCAACATCAAACCCTCATAAAATCTATTGAAAGGGTAGGGACTTACAATATTCGACCGATGCCGCCGCCCATGATTTTCGCAACTTTCAACCCCCAAGATAATTGGATTCGGACTGAAATTTACGATAAACACATAAATGGAACGCTTCGCCCACAATGGAAATACATCACGGCTTTGCCAAAAGATAACCCAATGGTTGGGCAGGCTTTATGGGATTCATGGGCGATGATGCCAGAGGTTAATTACAATATGTTCGTTCTCGGCGATTGGGATTCAAAACCGAAGGATAATCAATTTGCACACTGTTTCAATAAAGATAAACATATTGCAGATATTGAGGACGATTTAATTTCTCCGATTTATCTCTCTTTCGACTTTAATGTGAACCCGATGACCTGCATTGCAATTCAGATGGATCACGATAAATTTCATGTCGTCGAAGAATTTAGACTTAAAAACGTCGATATTTTTCAAATGTGCGAACAATTGAGAGCTAAATATTTGAACCGAATTCATAAAATCACAGGGGACGCATCGGGAAACAACCGCTCAAACCTAACGAATCAATTCGGAACGCATTACGATGTTATTCAAGAAAAGTTAGAAATCAGGTTTGAAAATTTAGATGTTTCAAATGCAAATCCACGCCACGCAGATAGTCAATTACTCTGCAATATCGTCTTTTCACATCACCCTGATTTGAAAATTTCAAACAAGTGTGAATTCTTAATTCGAGATTTGAAAAACGTCGAAATGGCAAATACATTAACGATTAAGAAGAGCGACCCCGACGCAGGTCACCTTTTAGATTGTTTCAGATACGCAATAAACGCATGGGCTTTTGATTGGAAAAAATACGCCTACGCATCATAAAAATAATTTATTTTACTAATGAAAAAGATAAAACGATTCCTAAACAAAATCATCTATTACATCAAAAAAGAACCGATTGAAAGCGGGCGAATCTATCTACATACCGATAAAAACGGACGTGATTGGTATGAGATTGACAATATTATGAACCTTAGCATCAGCCGCAAACTCCTTGTGGACGAATGCCAAGCCTTCATTGATATGGCAATCACTAAGGAAAGATTGAGTGAAACCCTCAAAAAAGTGATTGAATTATTCAATGTCGGAAATAATGCACAAGCCGCAAATCTAATCGTCGAACTACAACTTCGTTTAGATGTCCTGCATTCAAAAGAGGCTTTCATTTCGATGTGCGCCGCAATCTTCTTGTTAGAAGATGAAAATCCTTTTGTCGTCAATGATGCGATTATCAAAAAGAAGAAAGAGATTTTCAATACCGATTCAGAACTATGTGATTTTTTTTTGCAAAGGTTCTTAACTCGGCACGGGAAATTGGACTTGGAGTCACAACAAGGTATCCTTCAATATTTCAAAACGATAGCCCCAACAATGAAATTTCTGAACCGTCCATTATCAATATAATGCTTCGGGTTTTCAAAGATTTTTCAGAAACGAACCTCGTCATCGGGGAAAATATCAGAGGAAAAGAAATCTTAGAATCCATGAACATAAACGATTACTATTTCAATTATGAAACATGGATTGCCGTTCAAAAAAAGAAAGCCGAGAATATCGAAAAAGGGAATAACAAAAAAACACATAGATAAAATGAAAAATAGCGACATCGAAGACTTCCAAAGCCTCAAAATAGGGGATACTGTTTATTATGCAAATAGTCAATGGTCAAGTCTATGGAATAATGATATGCCAGAATTAGAAAAGATAGTCATAAATTCTGTTTATCCTGATAGCAGGTATATCACAATAAATTGTTCAAACTATCCCTATTTTGAAATTTTCAAAAATAAGGAAGCCTGTTTGAAAACTTGGTTTGAAAGAAGACTATTTGAACTTGAACAGTCAAAGAACCTTTATATTCATCATTTAGGATTAGTAAAACAAGAAAAAGGAGAGCCTAAATGATTGGTATAGATAACAAACATAGATTATTAAAGTTTGCTAATCATCTTCAGTTTGGTGAATTAGGGCAAAAAAGATGGCATTATTCAAGAGTGTTTAATGAGTTACCAATAGTTTTTCCTGAAGAATGGTATTTTGGATTTAATGATATAGTAGAGTGTTCTCTACCTCCAAATTATTCTTTTAATGATTCTATTGAGCGATTTTTTGGAATTAATTATAAGGAAAGATTGCAATTATTTTCATATAACATTTCAGTCGATTGGTTGAAATATGAAAAATTAAAAAACAGAACACCAAGAACAAAAGTAGCTAAAAACATTAGAAAATTCATAAAATGGAAACAATTATTAGGAGAATGTTATGAGTAATATCGAATGGACTGAAAAAACGTGGAATCCAATCACAGGATGCACAAAGGTTTCCGCAGGGTGCAAAAACTGTTATGCTAAAACCCTGCATGACCAACGCCACAAGGCTTTTTTAGAAGGTAAACTTCAAAATCATGCGTGTTATTCCACACCGTTTGAGGAGGTGAGATTCCATCCCGAACGCTTAGATATTCCACGAAAAATAAAGAAACCAACAATGTTTTTTGTCAATTCAATGAGTGATTTGTTTCATGAGCAAATTAGACTTGAGGATATATTAAAAGTATTTGATGTGATGAATCAATGTGAACAGGATACATTTCAAGTATTGACAAAGAGACCTGAAAATTTATTTGTTGAGATTTGGTTAAATGAACCAATACATAGACAAATTAGATGGACATCCAACATTTGGTTAGGCGTTTCAGTTGAAAATACCCAATCAGTAAATCGAATTGAGTTATTAAAACAAACTCCCGCAAAGGTTAAGTTTCTTTCCATCGAACCTCTTTTAGAAGATTTAGGGGAGTTAGATTTGAAGGGGATCGATTGGGTTATCGTCGGAGGGGAAAGCGGCAAAAACGCAAGACCGATGAATATTGATTGGGTTCGCAACATCAAAGACCAATGCCAAGCGCAAAACGTACCTTTTTTTATGAAACAATTTTCACAAGGAAATTTCGGACAACATTTCAAATATAACGATTTCGATGCTTTTCCCGAAGATTTGAGGATAAGGGAATATCCAAATACATTATAACTATTGTCATTGCGAGGAGCGGAGCGACGTGGCAATCTCCCCACATTTTTTCAAAAGATTATTATTAAATGTATAATAACACAGCGTTAAAAATTTAAAAATTGTAAATTATTTAATATTTCTTAATAGTAATAAAGTTGTAAATTTGTAAAAAAAATAATTTATAATTTTTATTACTATTTTTTTATGCCTATTCAAAATGTCGTCTATCAAATAGACATCGAAGACGCAAAAGCGCAAGCCGCTTTCGCTAAATTGCGTCAAAATATCGCGAAAGCGAACGATGAATATGAAAAGTTCATCAAATCATCAAAAAAACCCACAGGGGATTCGGTCGATAAGCTCGCCGACAATCTCGAAACTGCGGACGATAAAACCCGAAGAGCCGCAAAAGGTCTTGACCTCCTTGCGGCATCTCTCGCTGGGGTGCAAAATGAAACCGAAGATATTGATTCTAAACAAATCGAAGAACTCGGAAATGCCGCAGATAAAACCGCTGAGAAGATTAAAAAGGTCGGGAAAGCGAAAAAAGAGGCAGGGTTAGGGAAAGATGATGCCGACGGAAAAACTTCTTCCTCAAAGAAAAAAGACAATGAACCTTCAAAAGATTCTTCAAAAATCCCTGAACTTGAAACCAGAAAACAAACCTTAGATAGCAAATTAGGAGGCTTTTCTCAAACGACAAGTTCGTTATCGTCCTTCAAAGAATCTATCGCCACTGGTGATATTGAAGGCGCAAATTTCGCAATCAAAGATTTAGGAGGTTCTTTATCAGCTCTTGCCTCCCCAACAGGTTTAGCCGTCGCAGGCGCAGCCGCAGTGGTTGGCGCACTCGCCTTAACCGCAAATGCCGCAGCAGAAGGCGCAGAAAAGATTAGAGAATATAAGAAACAAATATTTGAACTCACAGGATTACAAGGACAGGCTCAAACTGATTTTGCAGTCAATATCGCTGCTCTTACTAATACGTTTGGGGTTGATTCTGAAAACTTAATTCAAACGATTAATACCGTAGCTAAAAATAGAGATATTAGTCTTGAACAAGCAACAAATGCTGTTCAAGACCAATTAGTTAGAGGGATTGGGAACGAAGGACTAATTCAATTAAAAGAGTATGATTCTGATTTCAAACAATTAGGTTTAACCGCTACACAAGCGGGAGATGCTATCAGATTAGGGATTAGGAAAGGATTTTTTGATGATAAATTCCCAGATATTTTTCGAGAAAGTAGTAACAAATTAACAACGTTAGCTCAAGCTCAAATAGATGCCCTAAAACCTTTAGGGGAAGATTTTAATAAAAAATTCTTAGAATCAGCTAAAAAAGGTACTAAAACCGAGTTTGAACAACTTTTTGATATAGTTTCTCAAGCTAAAAAAGCTGGACTTTCAAGCACTGAAGCAACGGCATTAGTAGCAGATGTTGTTGGTGGTTCATTGGGTGAAGATAGTGGTATTAGAAAAACTATTGACGGAATTTATGAATTTGGGGAATCATTAAAAAAAGCAAGACCTGAATTAACCGCAACAGAACAATCAACACTTAGTTTAGTTGAAGCAGAAAAGGAATTACAAACAGAATTTGCGATATTTAATGATAAAGCATTGGGTTCTTCATCTGCATTTCAATTAATCGGCATTCAAATTCAAACCTTCTTTACTAAAATCGTCAATGCAATTGCGCCTTTTGTCGCTGGGATAGCTGTATTTTTTACTGAGATGATTAAATATTCTGAACCTGTGGTTAAGGTATTTAGGTCAATGTATGAAATTGCAAGTGAATTTTTTAGTGCAATTGGGCAACTTGTAACGGTTATATTTCCTTCTCTTAATTCACAAGGGAAAGCTGCATCTGTGGTTATGGAAATATTAGGGGGAGTTTTTGAAGCTGCCTCATTATCAGCAAGGGCTTTTGTTGCTGTATTAACTTTAGCTATAAAAGGATATGCCGCATACGTAAATGGTGCTAAAAAACTTTCTAATGAATTTCTTGGTACAAAATTCACAGTTGACCCCAATATTAGTTTTGAATCTTTTAATAAAGACTTAACTAACTTCAAAAAACTTACTCAAAATAAATTCATCGTAGATAAAAAAGATGAAGCTAAATCTAAAGTTGAAAATAAAGCACAATCAGTTGGTCAAAATTTTAGGGGTACACCAACATTAAGCGGCTCAGGCTCAAAAGACAAAGATAAACCCTTTGAAGTAAAAATTGAAGCGAATACGAAACCGTTTGATGATGCGATAGCGAAGGTTAAAGAGGATATTTTGAAGATTGAACAAGATGCACTCATTGCGACGATTCAATTTAATTTTGAAATCGAAAAAGAAACTCTTCCAGTGGCTCAAGAATTTGCGGCGCAATTTGAAAACGATTTTCAAAAACGTAAATCTACTATTCAACTGCAAAACGAAATTGAAACGATTAATAAGACGACACAACTTGTTAGGGATAATGAGCAACAAGCACTCCTTGATAAATTCAGTACTGAAAAAGATAAAATAAGCAAAGAAGTTGAATCTGTAGTTGAAAGGCAAAGGCTTGTAAAGATTCTTAACACTCAATTTGAAATTGAAAATGCTAAGATTAGCGATAAATTTGAGAAAAATAAATCTGCAAACACAATCCTCATTGCCAAAAAAGAAAGCGACTTTATTGAGCAAACCGAAAGAGCCGCTATCCTCGTTCGCCTCAAAACGATTAAAGTTCTAAAAGAACAAGTCGAAAAAGAACTCTTTACAAACACTGTCAATACCCTAAATTTCACAACGAAACTAAGTGAAAATACAACTAATTTTGGTGCGCAAGAGAGAAATGTAAATGCTTCAAGAGACCTAAAAGCAGGGCAAGCAAAAAAAGAACAAATAGATTCACAAATCGTTTTCAACAATACTCTCTTAAAAATTGATGAAGATATTGCCATTAAAAGACAAGTATTCGCAAATGCTACAACACAAAAAGAAAAAGATTCTGCATTAAAAGCGATTCAAGACTTTGAAAAACAAAAGGCTCTTCTTATTGAAAGACAAGCAATTAATGAGAAAAACGCCGCTCTCGCAACGATTGAACTCAATGTAGAAACGGCAGATAAACTTTCTGCAATCCGAAGAGCCGCTTTAGATGAACAAATTCGTATCGTCAATCAGGAAAAAGCAATTATCGAAGAAGGTCTTAAAAACGCCGCTGGTGCTGTCGATAAGATTAACGAAATAGCGTCTAAACTCTATTCCAATGATAAAACTTCTTTTTCTGCGGGTGCATTGTCCGCTATTTCAGGTATTACGTCTGGTGTAAATCAAACGGTCGATTTATTCAAAGGTCGTAGATTAGCTTTGCAAAATCAGGAGGATAGACAAAAAGAATTGAATGATGCTAAAAAATTACAATCTGAAATTGACCAAAATATAGGTAAAGCACGAACTAAACTTGAAATAGCAAAACAAAACAATGGAGGCGATGACGATACTGAAGGTATAAAAGCCGTAAACGATGCGCAAGACGAACTTGCACGATTAGAAGAAGATTCTAAAGACGTTGGTAAAAATGTTGCAAATCTAACCAAAGACCTTGATAATCTCAAAGATTTAGACTTCAAAGAACTCATCAAAAACGTTGCGTCCTTAGCGGAGTCTCTCAATAATTCTATTTTTCAAGTTTTACAGGAGGTTTCACAGGCGACCGTAAATGCTTTAGATAAGAATATCGAAAAGCAAAAAGAGCAAATTTCGACAATCGAAAGTGCATTGAAAGAAGGAGGCGATGCCGCAAAGAACTATTCTGTTGAACAATTGGAAGCCGAGCGGGAACGGCTCAAAGCCACTGAAGAATTACGAAAAGCGGAATTGCAAAAACAGAAAGATTATATGATTGCCCAATTAGTAATCAATGGTGCAATTGCCGTTTCTCAAGCTTTTATTTCTGCTCCTCCTCCTGCAAATATTGTAATGGCTGCTTTAGTCATTGGTGCGTTGGTTGCACAAATTGCGGTGGTTCGTTCACAAATGCGGGCGCAAAAAGCGGAAAAAGGGATAATCGGCATTGGCGAAAAAGACCGACCAAAGGGAATGAAACTTGAAGGCGCACGCCATTCCGAAAGAGGAATTTTGATTGAAGCCGAAGGAGGGGAATCAATTTTAACCCGCAATGCAACCCGCAAATATTGGGCAATCGCAAAAGGGATGAACGAAGGAAACCTCACCGCAGAAACGGTTCTAAAACATTTCCCCGCAATCGGTTTTGAAAAAGAACAATTGGCACTCGAAACGAAAAAGATATTGAGTTTGCCGACCTCACCTCAAAAAATGGTTATTCCAATAATGCCCGTTTTACAAGGTTATCGCCAAGAGATGAAGGAACTAAAACAAGCGATGCAAGCGACTTCCATCACCCAATTAGCAAAACAAGTTAGAGAGATTCAACAACAAAATATCCAACTTACGATAAATAATAATTCAGATTTAAGCGAACTAAAAAGCGAATTAAGCGACATTAAAAAAGAGATACGCCAAACGAATTTAAATTTGATAAATCTCGGAAAAACGGAAGTTCATTTAGACGAAAACGGCATTTATTCTATTCATCAAAAAATTGCCCATCGCAAGGATAGGATCAGGAATCATAAATAAAACATGGTTAATTATTAAGTGGAGAGGAGCGAGTTAAATCGCTCCTTTTTTTTTGACCATTTTTTCAACGTCGGCAAAATGATAATTTTATTTTTTCAAACCTCCTCCTGCAATAAATTCTTATTGCAAATTTCTTTTGGGGATGAAAAAAATAAAAACAAAAAAAGCCGCTAATATTTAGGAACACTTGAAAAAATGTAAAGTGCCGCCAATGCCGCTAAAGCCGCTAAAATTTTAGAAACTAATTCTATGGTAATATTTAGGAAAACTTGAAAAAATGTAAAGTGCCGCCAATGCCGCTAAAGCCGCTAAAAATTCAAACCTTTATATTTAGTTTTTGAGAATGAATAGGTATTTAAAACACCTATATTTTAGCGGCATTGGCGGCGCATAGCTTTATATTTTAGTAAGCCTAAAAAATAAGCCCTTTTATTTGGCTGATTTTTTTAGCGGCATCGTGAGAAGGGGAAAATCATGTTCATTGAATAAACATGAGTTTATTTCAAGTCGAAAATTTATCAAAAAATCGACTTGAATAGAAACCGCAAATCTAAAAGGACTATTTGGAGTAAAATCCAACATAGTTAAAGAATCTTAATTATGAATCAAATATTTGATTCATAAAAAAATCCATCGTAATTTTACATCGTCAAACAGCAACGACGCTGAGACGCTTTCAACAACAAATTATAATTTCAATTATGAGCACAACGCTTGCAACCCTTATTTTAGATTCAAAATTTGGTTTAACTTTAGAAGTAACACCAGAATTTTGGAAAGCGGTTTACGAAAAAAACCAAATCGATTTGAGTGAGAACGAAGATAGATTTGAAAGAATCGCAGAACAAATTATTACAAAAGTTTTAGCTGATAATTTTAACTCTTCAACTTCAACTTTTGAATTGAAAAACGAAAAATTGATTAAAGAAGGAATTACCAACTTAATCGAAATTCATAAAACGAAATAAGGATGCTGGGGGCGAAAGCCCCCAGCTTAAAACGATAAGATTAGATAGCAATAAAATCACATCCGATCCCTTAACAATTATCGTAAAATACAGTAAATAACCAATCAATTATATTTTTCAATTCAACAACAAATTAGAGATGACTCAAGCAATCAAAAAAGAGAACATTTTCGCAAACGCTTTATTTTTCAATTTCCAAACTACTTGGCAGGAAATAAAGGATTTCATTAAGGACGAAGAGACTTTAGAAAGAAATAACCCAAACGGTTTTTCGATCGACGAAAGAAATAACGAGAAAGGTTTTTGGTTACAAATTCGCAAAAACGAAGACGAGGGCGCAGTGATTCAATGGATAAGCTGGGGGGATTATATTTTTGACGGAGGCGAGGGGGAATGGAGAATAATTCCTTACTACCGTTTGAATTCAGAATTTTCAAGACAAAATTAATGAGAGTCGGGGGTTAAAAATCCCCCGCTGACTCTTCAAAACGAAGCGAAGCAATCTAAATCCCCAACTATAAAGCAATCCTTGACGGTTGAGTTATTCGGTTTTTCCGAACAACTCAACCCTTCGGAAAAACCGAACAGTTAAAAAAAACGCCAATCGCAATGATTGACGTTCCCACTAAACTATGAAAAAAAAATCAAATTTATAATAGGATTGATTTCAACAAATCAATCGTCTTTTTCGTTTGTAAATCTTTGGGTTGAACCCGAATGATTCGCCAACCGAGAACAGCCGCAGAGTTGTATTTTTCCATATCGCCGATAAAACCTTTTGGTCTCGTGTGGCGACCTCCTGTAAAGATGCCTCCTTCAACTTCCAAAGCGATTTTATAATCTTCCCATGCGTAATCAAATTTCCATTTCCTTTTTGGATGAAATTGAAATTCTTCTTGCGGGATAGGCAAATCGTTTGCCCGCAAATAGGGGAAGAAATAAGGATAATTACTCTTCATCGAATAACGCCACGCTTACATCACCAGGGAAAACCTTTACAGATTGTTCCACAAAGTACATCAATTCCTGATGGTCTTTGCGGCTTTTCGTAACCCAACAAGCGGCAGAGCTGTTGAAAATCTCCTCTGCGTCATCGTTTTTTTGGAAATGTTCATGATTCAAAAGCCCAATTAAGCCTTCGCTAATCATGTCGGGGTTCAAGTCCATGATATTATCTAAGTTTTTATCTCGATAATATTTCACAGGGCGAACTTGCAATAAAGCCTTTGTCCCTTTGAATTTGCCCAATCTCCAAACTCCCCGATAAAAACCTGGTACCATAAACGCCGCTCCGTCTGGGTGCATAAGGTTTTTCATAAAATACGCACCACAATCGACCGTCCCCTGATACGTTTTAACGAACCATTGCCCTTTTATTTTGAGCGCAAACCCGATGATGTCATCAAATTTCCCTGCGATTCGATTCTTAGAACGAATGCCAAATAGATTAATATTCCAATCTCCATTTTCAAAAAAAGGATAATTCTTTTTTTGATAGAGTGATTTTAGTTCTTCAATGGTCATGATTGTTTTGGATTAAATTGATTATTATTTTATTTCTGTCATTGCGAGCGAAAGCGAAGCAATCTAAAACGCCTGCCAAACGAGAAAGATTGCTTCGTCGCTACGCTCCTCGCAATGACAAGAATTTTATTATTTCTTTTCGATAAATTCTCCTGTTTCGTCAAAGGCTTCAAATCGTTTCAAAAGATATTTAGGAACGATAAAGCCTAATGCTCCTGCGTTTTCTAAAATGGATAAAAATTCCCTAACCATCATAGAAGTATAAATTCCGATTTGAACCCAATTGAGAATCATCAAATCTTTTCCCTCAATTTTGAAATGAGAAATGGCGTGGGTTGCAATCAAAATGAGGGAATAAATCAACATCTTGTAAATGATTTTTGAGAATTTCCCAGAAGATATTGCCCTCCTTTTCCATGCTCCAATAACTGCAATCACAAAATCAATGATGACGAGGATTGAAATGAAGATGAAAAATTCCCAATCTGCAAAGATGTATTTTTCAAATAGCATCCCCATTGCGGCGCAGAACCAGCCGAGCATAAAAAATAATTCAATTTTTAGGTTTATCATTGGATAAGAAATTAAAAAGGGTTTAATCTTCTGAATAAAATATGGTAAGCATTAAGAGCCGTATCGCAACTTGCGACAGGGCGATGAACGCTAACCAATCGTAAAAAAGAGTGAGCATATTCAAAAAGGGATTTGAAAAATGAATTCCGAAGAAGAACCAAAACGGAAAAAAGAAAAGTATCGTCCCGAACCAAACTCCAAAACACATTGCGCACCCTCCGAGTATTTTATAAAAAGGGGAAGTTTCCCCAAACTTTTTCCAAATAAAGAGTTTCCAAAACTCAAAAATCATCCCTTTCCGCATAAACGTTGTAAAAACGACGGTCAAAAAACCTGATACGATAGATAGGAAGGTTATAAAAATGATATGTTTTAATAATTCGTTCATAGTTTTATTGATTAAATCGTTATTGGAAATAAAAGACTTGGCGCACTGCAATCTTTGGGATTAAAGAAAATTTCTAAAACGTAGGTCGTTAAACCGTCAATCTTTGGAATAAAAATGGGCGCATTCCCCTCTGCGATGATGTTACTTAACTCATAAATGATTTGCCAATTTTCCATTTCAGGAATTGTGCAACCACCTAAGCCCAAAATTTCAAGTGCAATAAAATCATCAGTTTCTAAACTTGGATTTATCGCCACGCCTAATTGACAAGCGCAAGGGATTTTCGTTTCCACACAACCCACCCGATAAGGATGACGAATAACAGGGCGAGTTGTGAACCAAAAACAATCACTTCCATTGATTTCAAAACGTGTTCCGTCGGGTCGAAAGATGCGTAAATAGATGACAGAAGATTCATTATAGCCTCCTGTAAATAAGATATTATCACCTATTTGAAACTCAACTTTTGCCGTATGAGATGATTCACCATTAGGGTACGTCCATTCTAAAAGCCAATCCCCCGCTTGATCAGCGACTAAATCAGAAAAAAGAAGGCAACCGCATGATATAAAACAGCCAATATGTAGGGGATTTTCACAACAAAAAGTCATATTTTAATTAGCACTCCGTGCAAAATTTAAGGTTAATACATTCATCTTTTATTAATTCCTTCAAACCCGTAACCGATAAATTGAACATCACGAGAGCGATATTGTCTAATTTCGGAATATTATCGTCGCCTGTTTCTTCAAAATAAATCTTGTATTTATCTAAATAACAAGAGTTTATTTTAATCGTCATCTCACCAATTTTTGAATTTCTCAAAAGGAAATTTGAAACCAAAGCCTCTATATTATACGTATTGAATTTCGGCGCATAGAACACTAATTTCACTTCCGTATTCCAATCGTAAGTTTGTCCGCAGACTGATATTTGGTTTTCGGAATAAGGATAGTCGATAATATCCCATGCTCTTAAATAAAAATAATGACCTAATTTGTCATTGAAATTTAATTTAATCTTTTGATTCGCATCAATCGAAACGAACGTATATTTATTTAATGCCTCAATCGCCACGTAACCTCCTCCCTCAAATTGCGGGAAAGCCGTTTGAAGTTCCTCTTTTAATTCTTCTAAATGGTCAATTATCGTTTTCATTGGTTTTTTAATTTACTATCTACGTCTAAAAGCTCTGGGATTATACGGCGCACGCCCATCAGCTCTAATACCTGGTGCAGCCGCATTTTGCGCAATCAAATTATTTTCCCGAAGATAAAGCCACAAAATATAACTTATATCAGAGGGCGACGGTGCTAAAAATTGACCATAAACGTTCGTTAAACGGTTAATAATTTCTGCTTCTCTTGTCCATTTTATCGTCAAATTTCCCCTGCCTCCTTGTGATGTAACCCGCAAAGAGTTTGCAAGTGTTCCTGTTTTGTATCGATAACGAAAGGTTGTGATTGCCTCTGGGCGATAACCGTCTACTGGTCTTCGGTCGGTTTTATTTTGCGCAGGGCGCATTTGGGCATCATCAGAATTCAAACCACTTTCAAAAAGACGTTCTTTTATTCGTCTATCAATTGCGTTTAATGCTTCTGGTCTCCATCTAAAACTACGTGGGCGACGAAAACGACCACCGTTATTGCCTCCTCCGCTCCCTCCTCCTGGTTCAAAATCCTTTAACAATTGAGACGGCGAAACGTTGTATTTGAATGTATTGGATTTTGAACCTTTACTTGAAAATACATCGCTCGCCGCTGAGATTGCATTTTTGATGAAACTGCCTAAACTTGCCATGTTTTTTTTTAGATTATGGACAACATTTGGGTTTTGGTTTAGGCTTAGCTTTCGCCATTCTCCAAATTAGAAAAGCGGCAATCGGGTCATATTTACCCACCGCAACAAGGCTTTTTTTGAATCGTTTTATTAATTCGTTTAACATCTTCGGTCGTAATTATTTGGTTATTGGATTTATTAGTTTGAATATTTGAGTTATTTTCCGTCCCCACAAACGTTCCTTCTATCGTTTTGGAACGTCTTTTAACACCTTCCCAATAGTTCGCTGCCATGATAAATTTTATTTATTGTTCTACGGAATCATTTCAACCCAACGGGATTGCATACATTGTAAACACTTCAAATCGTACATTCCTAACATATTTGAGGATGCGTTCAAAGCGAATTTTAAGTTATTATCAAATTCTTTTTCATATTCCTTTATCTGTTCTCTAATCAATTCGGTTCTTTCGATATTACCGTTTATTCGATTTGAAACTAAGATTTCTTTCATTATCTCAATTCCGAATTGGTACAAAATCGGTTTCTCTAATTGATTTTTAAGCACACAAGCGAGCGGCGTAATATCGCAAACGAGGGTAGATTGAGCCGTAATTCCAAATGAATCTGTACTCCTTGCCGTTCCGTCCCAACCTGATGCTTTCAAATAAACGCTCTGATTTGATGATGAACCACAACAACTCGATGAAACATCTAACGTAGTTGAACTCATCGAAAAATTATTATTGTTGAGTAAAATTCTGACTTTATTAGTTTCAAAAGTTTTATTCAAATAAATAACTTCAGGTTGATTCGCTTGTAAATCGACTAATTGCGTCGTAACGTTTGCACCGTCTTCGATTCGTAAAATCGTTTGTCCTGTCGTTTTAGAATGGATAGTAATTGATATGATTTGAATCTTACTCATTGCCGAATGAATATCTTTTTCAATCACTAACCCTCTAAAAAATGCCGCAGGAAGGTGCGAAACACTTGAAATTTTACCAAAATCAACGGCTTCCAATAGATTATTTAATTGGTAGCCGTTAATTTGATAAAGGTATTTATGCAGTTGGTTCAAAACGTTCAAAGTTGCCTTTTCTATTTTGAGCAATGCTAATGCTTCGCCAGATTCTATATCTGTCAAATTCGCATTTTCCGCAAGCATAGGAATATGGATACCTGGCAAATCTTCAATGAAGGTTTTGCAAGTATTATTTCCGTTTTGGATTTCACAATTGGAACGAATCCCGATTATTCCTTCCAAACATTTTGGCACACAGTTGATTGATATTGACATAAAATAAAGAATCTGACGAATGAAAAAATACTACGTTTGGTTATAAATTAAAACTCCATTTGTACCCACCAATGGATCGCCCACTTTGAAACGGTCGGCAGGGTTGATAAAGAACGCCATCTCAACTTCAAGAGTAATATTGTAACCTCTTGAACATTTGTCATACGCAACTGTATAATCCCAATACATATTTGAAAGTGGATCATAAATTACGTTACGTTCATCACCAGGGGATTCAACGCCATGTGTTGCCATCGAACCACTGTTTTTTAAGTAAGGTAAAATTTGAATAGCACCAGGGACGAAGGCAATGAAACGGTTCAATCCTAAAATCGTTGCGGCGTTTCGGTCTTTGAAGAACCAAAATTCATCACCAACTTTAGTATAATCTACGCCCTGATTTGTGTTGCAACAGCCATAGTTTAAGCGTCTTGCCATTTGAGCAAGTTCGCCACTACCTACTAAAATGGGACGACCACCGCAACCAATATCAGCTAAATTGTCAAGTACTCGGTCAAGATGACCGGTATTAACGGCATCATTTGGCGCAGCACCAACGATAAAATCAGTTGCCGCAGTTGCACCACCACCATAAAGCCCACCAGGGTTCGCTTGTACGAAAGCGAGTAAAGCGTCATTGATTCGAGTATTTAAGGCATCGAATAATAACGAAATCTCGTTTTTGATAACGGTTTCTGCGGGGTCACAGATGAGAGCTAACTCTGCCTCCGTGAAAAGACGACTGATTGAAAAGGAAAGATTAGGAGTTAAAGAAATACTTCTTTCTTCCCTTCGAGTAGTTGCGGCACACCAGTTTGTAATTGGTGTAACAGAAACTTCGGAACTTAGCGCACGTTGAGCATAGACTAATTGGACGGTTTTTTTACGACCATCTTTACTAATATCTTGCAAGACCTCAACACCTTCGGTATTAATGTCGGAGGTTACTGCTTGCAAAAGCCCAACAGCGGTGCGAACATTAGAAGCACTCGCACACTTATTGTTTAAGTAGCCCTGAACAGCAGGGCATGAAATTAAAGCCATTAAAAATAAAGGTTATAGTTGTTATAAGAAAATATTTAGAGATACTAATCTCTGAATCCAATCATTAATTATTTCCGTATCCTTTAACCATATTGGCTAAGTGTTGCTCGGCTTTTGTAAGATTGGGGATTCTATGGTCTGGTTGATTATTGTTATTATTCAACGGCTGATTGATTTTATCTAAATTCAATCTTGAACCTCCACCAGTATTTCCACCAGCAGTTTGATTCACTTTAATGAATTTAGTTTTTTTCAACGCATCTAAAATGATGTCTTCCGATTTCATGTTTCGTAAGCTATCATCTAAAACTACCGACCCAGATTTAGTTAAAAACTCAACCGTTTGAGATTTTTCATTCCAACTAATCTGATAATTTGTTTGCAAATGCAACATCAACCCTGGCATCACATTTCGTAAATCATTCGTAAGTTGTTGGCTTCCTGCAATTTGTGAAATGTACATTCTTGATTCAGCTTCTTTTAACTTACTTTCATAAGTTGTTTCGATGTTCTTAATTATCTGCTCCTGCGCTATTTTAGCGGCTTCTAATTCTTGAATTTTAAGAACTCTTTGACCATCTGTTTGACTTCCTAATGAAACCTGTTTTGCTTGAGCAAGTTTTAACTTTTGCTCATGCGTTAAACCATTTAATTCATTTTCTCCAATTCCAAAAACGATTCTTAAATTATCGTTTAACGTTTTTTCAAATTCACTAACCGCATTTTGTTTAATCGGGTTAATAAATTCAGGACTTGCAACCAACTTCTGAGTATAGTAACTTTGAATTTGGCTATCAATCGCTTCTGGCGTGATGTCAGGGTCAGATGAAAACATCTTTGAATGATTTTCAAGACCAATCCTCTCCAAATACGAATGTAAATGGGTTTTTTGTGGATTTGGATTAGGTGGTGTTTGTGGGTTATCTTGTGCCATTTTTATAAATGATTAAAATTGTTCAAAATTATTTTTTTGATTTTGCGCCTCCTTGTTCATTCACCAATAAAGGTTCTTGCGTCGGAGTAGTTTCTTCTCTCAAATTTGCAGTTGCCTGATTTTGTGGGAGTGAATTCACATTCATTGCAGGTTTTTCGTCTGGGATTAATTGTAAATCATTCGATAAACCTGGATGTTGTAAAATGATTTCCCACGCCTTTGTAGTCATTTCTGTCGTTTGCCCGCTTTTTAGATTGCGGATTTTTACGAATTTTTCCATTTATAAATTATTGATTTATGGTGTTACTTTTTTTGAAAGTTTACTTGAAAGATTAGGCATTTCTTGAATAATCGCCCACGCTTTTTCTGTCAAAATGATTTCTTTTGAATTCGCATCTAAAACTGTTACCATTTTTTGATTAGCGATTTCATCATCCATCTTTTGTTTCAGTTCATTTGTGATTTCGGTTCTAAGCTCCTCATCAATTTGAAGCCGCAATTCTTTTTTAATCTCTTCGATTAACTCATCTTTAATTTCTTTTCTAAGTTCTTCTTTGAGTTCGGCTCTAAGTTCTTCGTCAGTCATGATGATTAAAATTGTTTAGGTGAATTAAAAAATTGGTCATTATTATTGTTTGGGTCGCTTTGAATGATTGAAAAAGTTTCTTCAATCAATTTTTCAACTTCCGTATCTACTATTGAAAGTTCAGTTTCCATGAACCATTTTTGCCCCTTTTCTTGAATGAGTAAATTCAAAACTCGATTACAATCAGTATGTTTTCTCATCTCAAAATCGCTCACAATGCCGTCATCGGTTAAGATTTTACAAGTCAATTCATTACGCCCGAATAGGACATCATAATTTGTTAGGTATTTCGCAACTTTCATTTTAACCTGATTCCCACCCATCTTTTTATAAACTAATTCAAGATAGACATCTACCAGAAGTTGAGAAGGCGCACCTCCTTGCATCAAATCTGCATATTTTTGTTCTAATTCGTCTTCGGTCGTTATTCGGAAATCGGTCGGTTTCATCACATTGGGCATCTGTGGTGAATTCAAATCTAAATACCTTTCCACGAACCAAAGGGACTGAAAAAGGATATTGTCAAAGATGTTTTGCGAAATTTGTTCTAACATCGCATAATGTTCTTCTCTATCCAAAGCCTTCGCTACGCCGCTTTGAGCCTCATCAACAAAGTTCAAATGCAAAGCCTCTGAACATTTTTTGAGCATAAACTCCCACGATTCCCGCTGATATTGCACCACTTCAATCGGTGGCATGATGTAGGAAATTAAGTCTTTTTTGACTTCATCTTTTCCTAAATTTGAATTCGCAATCGGTCGTACTAATACATCAAATACATCAGACCTGCCGAATTGGTATTTTCCAGTGCCAGAACAAGTGCCACAAGTTTTATTATCAATTTTCCCACTAAAGCAACCCGCAGGACAAGGTAAATCTTGCATCTCAACAATAGGGTAAGAACAACTTGCGTGCGTCGCTTGCCAATCTGAAAAGAGGACTATCGTTTCATTTGCAAATTGTAAAAAGGAAGAAAAATAACTCTCATACGCTCCTTTTGAAGTGATATGCCCTCCCAATGTCGTGTATGGAATTTCTTCAATTCCATGAGGATAAAATATTTTATTATTCTCATCGTCATAAGCCACGTTGTATTTTTTTCCATCGTACTCAAGTTTTAGATAAATATCCTTTGTGAGAAGGTGCAAGTATTCAGGGTTATGTGTTTTATCACAATTCGATTCTGAAAAAACTATCACCTCATCACTTTGAAAATATTGCATTTCGGACGTTACCAATATCGGCATCGGTTCGATTGGCACATTTTCGCCGTTCATTTTGCCCGTTGGAATCCACGCAAGCCAACCGTTCGGGTCTTCAATCATCGTCCTGAGACAATATTGATTCACGAAAGTCATAAACGGCAGGCGATAAAACGTTTTAGAATTCAAATAATCCTTACTCGTTTCAGAAATATCAATCGAAAAAGAACTATCCTTAAAGATTCGATAAAGTGAATTAATCCCCCTGTCAAAAACTGATTTCGTGATACAACGATAATTTTCGCAACGCCATTTGAAAGTAGCGGCTGTTTCGTGGGTATGTTTTTTCAAAATCAAATCCTTAGCACTTGCGCCCTGAGAATGGACAAGCATTTCACGACGAATTTTAATCCGTTCATGAAATTTCATCTTCTCTTTGGTCAGGTTTTGAATGAATAGTGCTAAGTCTAACATGATTTTTATTGATTCCTTTTTAGAATTTTGCCTTCGGGCAAGGTTTTTTGATTGCGTCTTTGATTAAATCTTTCGTTACATGGCAATATTCTTTTTTCTGAAATTCGATACTTGTTTGCTCTAAATTCTTTTTATAGGCAGAACATTCCTCACAATCTCGACAAATTAAAGCCTTCGGGTTCTGATAAAGCATTGAAAAATCGTTCTTGAAAATCGTATTTTTCTCTTTACTATTTTCAATCGCCTTCGGGTGCAGGGGATATTTTGCCATTGTATTTTGATTTAGATTTTGTAAGCTCTGTTGTTTCTTCAATCTCTTTCTCTAAATAAATCAGCCAAGAGTTTTTAGAAACGGTATATCGGAAACCTTTTTTCATGGCAAATTCATGCACCGCTTTTCTCAATTCTGAAAAACCTGACCAACCCCATGAATAATCGTGTCCTCCGAGAATCCCACCGTCTTTCACTTTGGGCAACCATGCTTCCATATCGGCAAGGACGCTGTCGTAATCGTGTGCGGCATCAACCCAAACGAAATCACAAGACTTGTTCTCAAATTTTGAAACGGCATCGAGGGAATTTTCAGTAATCGTTTGGGTTTTATCTAAGTACCCAAAATGCTCTAAATTCCTTTGGTAGAATTCAAAAGTTGGACGATACATTCCTTTGTGAGTTTGACCGAAAGTATAGCGGTTCTCTTTTTCGATAAAATTCGCTTGCATCGAAAAATTATCAACTACAAAGAATTCTAAATTTTTGCCGCTCATTTCGATTATCTCGTTCATCATCACGGTAGATTTTCCAACGAAAGCACCAATTTCAACAAGCCTTCCTCCGTCTGGTGTTCGATCGACGACCTCCGAATAAACGTCTTCGTAGTCGGTAAAACCGTCTGGGATATTAATTTGATGATGTTTTGTAGGATTGTATTTTGTCTTCATGATAAAAGATTGGTATTTTATTTAGCTTTAGATTTGAACTTTGATAATTGTAAATCGTGTCGTTGTATGCCGCTTTCACGTGGTTTAGGGATTTTAACCCATAAGTCATAATGCCCATATACTCCGTAAAAAGTTCGTGATTCCCTTTATATTTAGTTTCGTGCGAACCAAAAAGAGGCACGAAAGGAATATTGGTCGGGAAGACTTCTAACATTGCGCCTGCCGTTTGAAAAAAGAATTCATCAGGAAACTCCCCTCTAAAATTTGGCGCAGGTGCATCAGGCGAATCGAAAAGCGTTTTTGTTAAATTGAAAAACTCCTCCGCTCTTTCTCCTTTTCGGAAATACATAAAAGAAGAATTCATTTGAGGCAAAGTTTTCTTTTCGATTCCATAATGCGCTGCCATCAAATTATATTTCAACCAAAGACCTGCATGATGTTCGCTATCAAAAACCTTTGAGCCGTTGGTTAGATTAATCAGATTAAAAGTTTGAATTTCGATTTCTCTTTTAGGTTGATTCCAAAATTCTAAAAACTTCTTATTTCTGAAAATTGCCGTATCAGCATCTAAATAAAGCGTTTCATCAAAAGGCGAAATTTCATAAATGCGGGATTTACACCTAAAAGGCTTAAATTTATCGTCATAAGTGAAATACTCTTTGGGCAATTCTTCAATATTTGAAAAGAACGACCGATGAACAGGGCTAAGTGATTTTAAAGAATCGCCCGAATAAAATAAGTGAATCGGTAATTTTGGCATTAAAGCTCGGACGCAAAGCGCACAATTGAAAGCCATGCGTCCGTAAATTGACCTCTCCAATGCCAACAAGATGACACCTTTACTCATTAATCGTTTTGTTCAAAGTCGTAACCGTCGATATAATCCTCATAATCATTTGCATAATTTGAGGTTTGACAATCGTAAGCGGCATTATTCAAAAGAAGATTTGATAAACCTTTGATGTGAATCGGTTTGATAATATCCTTTTCGATAATCTCAATTGTCCCTTTTCTCAAACGGAATTTAGTATTATCGTCAGGAATTTCAGAACTCACATAAATTGCGAAATCCCAAAAACCAAAGAAATCTTCATCGCAAGTGAACCAACCCACTTTCAATTTAGCTTGGTTAGCAACAATCCAATTCCAGAAGTCAATATCACCACCAGAAACGGTATTTCCGTAATCTTCAAAAGCAAGTGTCAAAGTTTTTGCACCCGATTCCGCAGGACGACAAGAAGAAGTTTTAATCTTTTCGCCTTCGGCTTCGGTTAAACCTCCTTTGATTTCGTTTGAAATTCTGATTTTACAATCATCAATCAAAAGTTGCCATGCGGGGGCGTTTACATTTTGACCGTCGAGGGTCGCATTGAATGGAGGGTCTACATCACAAAGGATAAAAACGAGGTGTTTAATCCCACCATATTTTTTAGAGATTGCGCAACTCGCCCCAAAGGATGAAGCAGGAATTGTCCCTGCGCAAATTGAACTACAAGAAGGCATATTATTGAAAAAGTGGATAAGTGAATAATACTTATTTTATTCCAAAGTAAGCCATTATACTAATATAGTGGTGTTAAATAATGCAAATTACTTAGGGTATAAGTCAAAAAAAGTTTGCAGTATAAAAAAAACTGCCCACTCATGGATGAGTGGGCAGGGGAAGGTTAGTTGTTGTATTATTCAGGGCTGTTCTCCATATTTTTTGAGATAAGTTTCTAAAATCTCTTTTTGCTTTTCGCTCAAATTTTCAAAGGAAGGGCACTCTTCCATTTTGATAATTTGGAAAGTACTTGTTTCAAATTCTTTCCCGACCATCATTAATGAATCCCCTTTTTTTTGCCGACAATAGATAAACTCCAAAATCTTAGGGTCTTTATTGGGATAAAATTTTGAAAAATCAATTTCTAAATGCTTTTCAAACTCCTTCATTAAAAAATAATTCGGGATTAAATCATTTGAAAGATTTTTATATTTGCTAATCAATTGCCTTGTGATTGATTCATCTTCAATCCGCTCCGCTAAATCGTCCAGCGTTAGTCGTTTATTTTTCCACTGCAAAAGACCTTCATTCAAGAAAGCTTTAATTTGGTCAATCTCTTCTTTGTATCGTTTCATATTAAATTTTCAATTGAATAAAATCAATATAAGGTTTACATTTTCAAAGTAAAATTACAACGTTTTATAATATGAATCAAATAAAAGATTCATTTTTAATATATACTAACCATATTGAGCCGTTTTATTCTCTTTTTACTTCCAAATCAATTTTTTTATTACTTTTACCTTCCTTTAATCAATAATCTATCATGTATCAAATAATTATCCTTCTTCTCTTTTTGGTCGGTTTACAATCGTGCGTAACTCGTCAAAGATGTGAATCACGTTTTGGAGTTTGCGGCGCAATCGAAACAAGTGTTGAAATTCAAACAAGAGACACGACGATATTTATAAAAGGTAAAACCGTCCGAGATACTCTCAAATTAGAATCAACCTGCACCGAATATTTTACTAAAGTCGTTCCTGACACTTCGGGAAGGGTTCAATTAAGATATTATCGAGATAAATTAAATCAATTGATTATCGAATGCTCCGCAAAAGATGGTACGCTCACTGTTCCTAAAACGATAGTTCGAGAGATTAAAGGAAAGACTAAAACGGTTACTGTTGAGGTCGTTCCGTTCATTTATTGGGTAGGATTTTGGGCAGTATCTTTCCTTTTCCTTTGCGCCTGCGTCCTTTGCGTGTTGGTTTTTTTGAAAATAATTTAATCCTAAAACGCAATGAGAATCGAACTTGACGGAATCCAAATTGATAGCAACGACCATTCTGATTTGAGCGAAGGCGAAATTTCGTTACGTCGTTCAACAGGGGGGAGCAGTGCGCAAACGTCCTTCTCTTCCAATATAAATTTTTACGGCAAGGCTTTCAAATACCTTCGGGATAAACTGATTACGTCCCCAACGGCACGGCAAACGAAAGTAAAAATTGCCGTATTCGATACCTGTTGCTCTCCTGAATTAAAAATATATGAGGGGATTATTAACGTCAATACGATAGATTTTTGCGACGTAACCGACGGTATTGCTGAATTTTGCACCATAAAAACGGACTCAACAGAAGACTCTGAATACGTCCGCAATTTTGAGTGCATTCGTTCAAAGCTAATCAATAAAAATATCCTTTGGACAAATGGGGAATATTTTTGGAATCGAAAGCACCCGCATATTCGATATTGTGAAAATATTCGCCCTAAATCAATGGGGTATCTGATAGTAATTTTCGGTTTTACTATCATGTTTTTATACATCGCCTTAATCCCGATGATAAGTATCGTAATTGTTTTGTACGCTATCGTCGGCACGATTTGGGGAGTTATCGCTTTCTTTTTTGGCTTAGGGGATTTTGAAGATATTGATGATGCGGCTTCAAATTCTTTAGACGCTTTGGGTGATGTTTTTGCGGTTTTAACTGATTATTTTCCTAAGTTAATTACAGGTTGTGGCTATGGTCATACGTCGCCCTTCGTTCGAGATTATATTTTTAACGTTTGCCAACAATGCGGAATCACAAATTTTGAATCTTCAATCCTCAATAATATCAATAATGAATATTTTTTATTGACTTATTTCCATGCTCCAAATGATGAAGGTTTTCACGATTGGGATAATCAGGGGTTGAAAAATAAATACTTTTCAGTCAATTCTCCCAACATCACAGGAGGGGAATTATTGGATAAGATGGGCGAAATTTTCAATGCTCAATGGTGGGTAGAAGGTTCGACCCTCAAATTTGAACCCAATGGCGTACCTTTTAAGGTTTGGTTAGACCTCACAAATAAAGAAGACATCATTATTAATCGTTGCTACACTTATTCAGATGAACCTTTCCCGCTTGGGATTGATTTTAAGTATCAAACTGATGGGGTAGAAGGCAATGGCGACGAAGCTCTCTATCTTTTTAACGACGTTGTTCCTTTCGATAACCCAATCGTTTCCGCTCAAAAAGGCTTAGAATCAAAAGATTTCCTTTTCTCTGCGTGCCGTTGTCGGGGAGATGGGATTGATGACGGCGATGTTTTAGACATCTTTGGAGATGTTTTGAACACTATATTTTATCTGATTGGCGCAGCACCCTTGCCAAATTCCTACGATAACAACCTAATTTTGGCAAATGGAAAAACGAACTCTCCAAAATTACTCATCTTAGAACCAAATTTTGCGTATGATTGGGCAAGAGTAGTTCATAAAAGTAATTCAATTGGAAGTCTCAATTTTAATGTTCCGATGTGGTTTTGTGCCGCTTTCCCAGCATATAACCCGACGGGAAGGTACAATGAACCTCAAAACTCAACAAAAAGATTAGACGGCGCAAACCTTTGGCAATTTTGGACAAGCTCTGACCCAATCAATTCCCCACAAAAAAAGGGAATAAATTTTGAAATCGAACTTCAAAAGAATTGCGAAAATTTCGAGAAACTCTTTCAAAAAATCACCTCTCCTGAATTGAATTTTAACCTGATGGTAAAATTCAATTACGTCAATTCAGTAGTCTTCGGGGAGGTTGAAGAGATTCAGATAAAGCAAAGTACAATGGTTGTGAGGGGGAAGATATAGAAAAGAGTAGGGGATAATTTGCCCCTACTCTTATAAAATTATGATTGGGATTCTATTTTGAAACTCAACTCAAAGTCTTTTGTTGTGTATTCGACCTCTTCATTTGTGTTGGTATTTACTACAATCCACATTTTTACCATTTGCCCTACTGGGTTCTTTTTTTGATACGTTCCTGTAAGTTCGTATTCTGTTTTTTCGCCGCTAAAACGGTCTAATAAAGGTTCTGCTTCCATTTTTTTTACCTAATTTATGAAATTTGTGATATTAATTATTGATTCCCATTTCTAATTCGTAAGCTCTGATTAAATTAGAGCAAGTGTCTTTCAAATCTGCAACTCGGTTAGCAATCCATTTAGAACTAACGTTACCAGCATTTGAAAAGCATTTGAATGCTCCTCCTGTGATGTCATTTGGAGTTCCTTCTAATTCCAAATATACGTTAGCATCTTTTCCTAATCCACTTGCGTAGATTCTGATTTTGTCGCCCTTAATCCATGCTTTGCAATCCCAGAAGCCAAGTGAATTAGCTCTTTTGATGATTGAATTAACTGTTACAGGAGTTTCGATTACTTCAATAATAGAAGTAACTAATCCTTTTGCAGATGCCCAAGCTGTTTTAAGAGCTTCTGAAATTGAAATTGCAGTTGTTTTTACTAAAAACCAAGCGTTTTTGAAAATTTGTGATTTGTTTATTTGAGTTGCCATTTGAAATATATAATTTGTTGTTGAACTGTCTTACAGCATCGTGCTGTTTGACGATGTAAAATTACGATGGATTTAATTAAGAATCAAATAAATGATTCATAATTAAGATTTATTAACTATATTGAGGCGTTTTGTAGTATTTTTCTGATATTTCAAATTTATTTCCCTAACTTTGCCCTAAAATAACCACCTAATAAATCAATAATGCCAAATATCCTCCTTTCCAATACTGCCACGCCGCAGGAAGAAACGCTTGCGCAAACGAGGGCGATTGCGTCTCCCGCATTTGCCGAAATCGAATTCACGATTACAAATCGTGTCATCACTGATATTCCGAATATCAATTTCGGGATTAGGATTGGGCAATGGGTTGCGGCGACTTATTCAGAATCAGGAAGTTTTCCTTCAAACGGTTTTTTTGAATTTGCAGGGCAAGCCGTCGTTGCGACAACTTGGTATGATTGCGCTTGGATTGGTGATTCTGCAGGGCGAATTGGGAAGTTGCAAATTTCGTTCGATGTGGGCGCAGGAACAGATTGTAAAGTACGATTAAGGCTTTATTTTATTGCAGGTTTCGATATTAATGCCACTTTCAAGAACATTTTTTACAACAATACTGAACATTTATTGAAAGATGCCCAAAATTCAGGAAATTTATTGGACAATAATTCGTCCTCAAGTGATGTTTATTCGGTTCAAAAATCGTTCGCAATTTCGGTTTGGGTTAAGGATACAAGCGATAATTCAAACTCAAGACAAAGTTATAAATTCGTAAATCAACTTCGTTTTTTCAATAATGACGTTCTTGGCTCTGCGCCAATCTATCTTTCTCAAACGAATTATCCTGATTTTTTAGAACGACCAATCGCAACGCCTGTTACAACTCTTTCCACGCAGGCAGATACGCACGTAAAATTGCGCTTTTTGGAACAACCTGCCCTTGCGGGTTGCTTAAATTGGCATTTGAATTGCGAAGTTTATGCTTATCTGATTGAAATTAACGGCACAAATTCGGCTCAAACCTTCCTTCAAAACTATAATTTACAATATTGCGAGGCGCAAACAGGAACAACTCCCCTCAATCCTAATTACGAAATAGGCAATAATGGTGTTTGGAAAGCACCTTTCACGTCGCTTGTGCCATTGGGAGGAGGTTTTTATGAATGTACTTTGAACATCGATAAGAATTTTATCAATACGAATAAACGCTATCGAATAATTTCGGTCGTTCGTATCTTTGGCTCTTGCCTTCCATTGCCGACGTATGACACAGGTTTAGTCAAATTTCATGATTTTTCTTTTATCTCACAAGAATATGTGTGTGATTCAGAATCTACTTGTTTGCCTATCCCGACGCTTGTTTTTGATGACAATAATATTTCTGATTACAATAAAACGTATAACAGTGCTTTGAGAGTTTCCCCCGGTGAGAGGTTACGTTCAAGAGTGAAAGTGAATTTTAGTAATTATGATTTAGACCCAAACCGTGATTATCCTGTTGGAACGGGAGGCACTTATGGTTTACAATCCGTTCGTGTCAAAACTTATATCGAATCAGGTTCTAAAAAGCACGTTTACGGCTCATGGATTGCGACTAAAACAGGTGCCGTTTTTGTTTCTCCTCCTGAATTACAGGTTGCCTTTGTGGGGAATTCGGTTGATGTCTTTTTCGATTTTAGGGCAAGGTATGAATCTTGGTTTCAAAATTTACAAACTGAAATTGGCGATGTTCCTTATCCTCCTGAAATTACGATGAATTGGATTGGGAAAACAGTCTTTGTGGAATTTCTCTTTTTCATTATTAATAAATCCGCTCTCACAGGGGAAGATATTTACGACAATGTAGTCGTCCGACAAAAGGTTCAAGTTCGTGATTTTGATGTGGAAGGTAGTCAAGGCGACCTTATCCCGATTTTCAAAAAACAAGATAATACGCCTTTACTCTATATTTGTGAAGGGGATTCCAAAATAAAAGCCTGTTTTCAAACCACGTCTGCGGACGGGACTGAAAATTTTATCGCCATGATTGATGAATCCCCCTTCGGGATTGAGTATTTGAAAGAAGAAGAATCTTATGTTTCGGGCGCAGGCTTATCCCAAATGGAAACTCCTCTTTTAGAAACCGTAGATGAATTTTTTGACAACGGCACAGATACCGCTTGTTGTTTCATCAATACAAAAACCTTCAAAGCGGGCGAAAAGAAGTATTTAATTGGATATAGGAAGAGGAATGTTTAGGGTAGTTAGTAATTCCCCTTTTCATTCAAACTAAATTTGTAACTTTGTACTAAAATAATAACCTATGCCTTGCATTAATACTTATACTTTTGATGACCCGCTCATTTTCGATGATAATGCAACGATTGCGGAAAGGGTTGCCCTGCCATATATCGTAAATTGTGAAAATGATATTAAAACTTGCGACCAACTTTGGCAAAATATCCTTTGTGGAAGCGACAAAATGTATTATCAGCCCATTGTGGAAGGGGATAATCTCTATATTCAAACTCGTTTTTATGATGCAAAAAACCTCCCCAATGCGGGTTGCACGCCTCCATTAAAACCAGGTTATTCGATTGGTGCATTTACGATTATTGACCCTCCTCCTCCAACGGTTCTTTTTGGAAATGCCGCAAGATTAGCGGGAAAAGATGTTTTACTGAATTTCAATTTTAACCCTTTCAATCCATGTAGTTTTGTTGGTCAGGTTGAAGCCTTAACAACAGGTGCTTATCCTGATTGGCAATCTTGGCGAGCAGGAATTTTGAATTTTTGTTTAGTGTATAATTGGGCTGGGAATCCTACGAAAACTGCAATTTATGATGACACGAATACGTTAATTGGGATTCAATTAGAGTGGCTCAATTCAGATTTTTTCGCACGATTTGGTTATAATCCTTGCGACAATGTTGAATTAGTGATGTGTTGGCATAAATGGTTGTGGGATAATCCATTAGGTTTTAGAGTTGAGGAAGTGAATACTTCTTTGCCACATCCTGATGTTTCAATCATTCCTTTTCGATGTTGCCCTGAAAAACCTCCTTGTTTTGGATTGGCGAAAAGCCCTGATGGTTGCACGATTCCTGCGGGATTCGGTCGGGCAACTTTTCAAATTAACGATACAGGTTATATTTATGGCGCAGCGGCGCAGGCTCTTGCTAATGCGGGCGACGCTGGTTTGGTCATTCAACCGAGTTTTGACCCCTGCCCGAATTCTGATGCGGTCGTAAATCCTGCGTGGCTCTTATCGAATGCCACTGATTTTGCGAACTATTTAGATAATATCAAAAACTATTTTGAGGCTACTTATTTGGGTGGGCTTTCAACTATCACGGTTACACCTTCTGGGGAATTTACGATTTTATTCGATAAAGATTGGCATTCAGTTAATCAAAGCTGGGACGTTTGTACAACAGGTCTTTCATTTTGTGAAATCCGTTATCCAACGACGACCTCTTGCACGAAAGGAACTTACTTAGAAGTTGCCCTCGTTTTAGATAATTTTCCAATTTCTCTTTCAGTAACTCAAGTCTCAATCTTTGCATCTGATTGCGGTTTTGGTCTCGTTTTAGATTCGATTAGGCATGATTCCGTTGCAAATTTCTTAACTGATTTACTTACAGAATTCAATATTGATGCGCTTGGGACATCCTACGCCGTCCTTTTCGCCCCTGAATTTGGAGACGGAAGTTATAATGGAATCAAACTATTTTTCGATTTAACAGCCTATCCTGCAATTTGTAATTGTAAAAATTGGGCAATTTTGAGCATTTCAGAACCGACCTTAACCTCTAAAATCTATCGAAAAAACGTTTGTTGCATCACACCTTGCGCAATCAATGAAGCGGGTTTTGTCTCCTTTGATTTTTTTATTGATGAAATGGGATTATCAGAATCGACTGCAACCAACGTTCAACTTCAATATCGTTGCGGTGGGGTAGGAGGTTTTGTCGATTGGGGAAGTGTGATTACTTTTCCCGATTTTACAAATGGAACGGCAGGTTTAATCAATCGAATCTTGAATAAGATGAACGACAAAACTCAACAAATCGCCCTTAGTCTCCCACTCGGAATTTACGGCACACGATACGGCAATAAAGTTCGTCTTAAAATCCCAATAACTGAATTACCCTGCGGTTGCGAAGAGATTGAGATGAGATTAGAGATTGAGCAGGTGGTGTAATTTATAATTTACTTTTAAGCTCGAAAGTAAATTATAAACTCCATATTTTACTTTCGATGCTAAAAGTAAAATATAAATAAACCAAATCGTAACTTTGTACCTAAATAATAGCACTTGAACAATGATTTTTAACCTCGAAAATAGAAACTGCTGTACATCTCTTTGCACCGTTCCTCCTGAAACGGTCAAATTAACGATAGATATTACGCCAAGTGGCGATTACGTTTTTGGAGACCCGACGAATTTTAGTTGGTTAGATTTCCTTCCAATCAATTTAGATGGAGAGAATTTTTGCCAAGTCTTTCAATCAGAAGGGACGACCGCAGAAGCAACCGACCTTGCAGACTTCGCCCGCAAACTTACCCTCAAATGGTTGAACGAAAATTCAACTTATTTTTCTACGTATTTGAATGAAACTTTAGTCGGAGGGACGGAGCGAATAACGGTTTTTATCGACCGTTGGCGATATAAAGCACAATCAGGTTTTGACCCTTGCGACGGTTTCAAACTTCAAATCTGTTCCGAATTCGGAGAAGCTGAACCTGTTTGTTATCGAAAAATCAAATTTACGGTAGTTTCTGCGGCTTCGGGTGCGCCTTTTTCGACTTGTACGGTTAATATTGTCCTCACTTGTTCATTTTCTTCTATCCTTTTCCCGCTAACGATTGATAATTCATTAACAACTCCTGTTGATGTTGCGATAAATATTGAGTTCGTTATTGGTTATACGTATCCTACTTGGGTTGTTCAAAGGACGGGTTCAGAATTGACGATTTTTATTCCTTGCAACGAATCACTTATTTGCACTTGCGACCCTGCTGATTATTTTGCCGTCGCCGCTGTGCCTCCTTCATTAGGTGGGGTTGTCCCAACCTTTTTCACTGATGGAGATATTCAATGCGAGAACCTTTCATTCGGCGAAGGTACTCCTTTTGATTTAGATGCAACCCTTTTGATTGACGTTTCTTGTTGTTCTCCTTGCTTAAATCCCTTTGGATACGCTCATTTTCAACTGCAATTTGCGGCAGGTTTGGCAGAAGTTTTACAAATTCAATACAATAATTGCCCTTCTGCAAATCCATTTATCGTAAATTGGACAGGAAGTTTGAACTTCGTTGGCGATCCCTTTGAAACTACAAAAGTTGCGAATGCCCTTGCAATCGAATTAAATTCGGGCAATTATGGAGACTGTTTTGCGACAACAAAAGGCGATGTGATAACGATATTTTTCCGAAATGATTCTGAATTTTGCGATTGTGAAAACATACTATTAACGTATGACAATAATTTAGATGCCGTTGGTCATCAAATCATCAAAGAGATAGATTGTTGTCAAGTACTCGGTTCGGGTTCACAAGCCGTCGTTCAAACGATTTCAAGAGATGTGTTTGAAAATATTATGTGTTGCAACGATTATTTTATTGGCATTAATGCCGTCGATTGTTGCACTTGTTTGCCGCTAAATTTAGATACACCTTGCCCTTATGGCGATAGAATTTTTGCCGTATTTGATTTTAGTGAAGCGAAATTGGGAGATGCCATTTCATTAGGTTTTGCAGAAGACGGCGGGAATTGCGGGGCAATTATTACACCGTTTGAATTTGATTGGTTGTCGGGTTCTTTAAATTCATTTTTGACAAATATTGCAAATACTGCAACTTTTTCATCTTCAATTTTAAGTATTACAGCGGTTGGTAATACGCTTGAAATAGATTTTGCACCTGGATTTGGTTGTTGTGGACTTGAATTATTTTACAATATTTATGGCAGTTTAGCTACAATTGCTAAAATTTCTACTGTGCAATGCTGTGCTAATTTCGATGGTACTTTCGATATTCAAAATGCTGTCGTTTGTTGGGGAGTAGGGAAAAAATACTCACCTTATTTGAGGTTCTTCCAAAATTTTCAAATCGACCCGGCTCAAATTCCTGCGGATTGTTTTGCCCTAAAAATTTATACTGAAGATGGACAAGAAACTTTTACCGAATGTTACGAAAAAGTAAAATGCGGTTCAACCCTCCTTTTCTGTTCTGAATATGCCGACGGTAAAACTGATTGCGACGGAAATATTTACGGCAATCCTGATGAAGCCTGCATTAAAGAAGATTGCGATTTTCCGAAATACAATAACTGTTATCGTATTTATGGGGAGTTAAAATATGCTGGTGCAGACTTAGAAACTGAAAATAATATCAATAAAGCTACTGAAAAATGGCAGGTGATAACGCCGCTTTTGCCTCCTTATGTGGTTGATAAATTGGTCAATATTATGAATGGAAAGAACCTCACAATCAATGGAAAGCCGATGACTTTCACAGGTTCAATAAATCAACCATTAGAAAATGGGAAGATGTTCGCCCTAAATTTGACCTTTGACGGAAAAATTTGTGTAATTAATCATAATTGCGAACAATAAAATATAAAATAAGTGTTGTGTAATTGAAAAATTTAATATATTTGCATAGTAATTAAATAATAATTAACCTGTAAATTTATGATGATTTCTAAAACCCCCATAACTTATTATGGGGGAAAACAACAAATGGTGTCAAAAATTGTCCCTTTGATACCTGAACATGAGGTTTATATTGAGCCTTTTTGCGGAGGTGCGGCGATAATGTTCGCAAAACCGAAGTCTAAATTGGAAGTGTTGAATGACACACACGAATTCGTCTCAGCTTTTTGGCGACAAATGATTCTCAATTTTGATGAATTAAATGAGCAAATTCAATCTATCCCACATTCAATAAGTATTTTTAACGAATATCGAAAGATTAAAAAGGAAGGTTCAGATTCAGAATTAACCAGGGCTGTTTGTTTTTATGTTTTAACTCAACAAGGTTTCCTTTCAAAATTCGACGGAAGTTGGGGATATTCCTTACAGGGTAGGGGTTCAGTGAGTAATATGTTGGCGAATAAACGTGATAAGTTTCCTGAATATAAAGAGAGACTTCGTTCCGTTCAAATTGATTGTATTGATGGATTGAAGTGTATCCAAAAATATGATTTTGAGAAGTCTTTCTTTTTCATCGACCCACCGTATATTCACACGGATTGCGGTCATTATGGAGGATATACGGAGGCTGATTATGAAAAGCTCCTCAAACTTTTGTCCACAACAAAAGCGAAATGGATGCTCACTTCTTACCCAAATATCCCACTTGAAAGAGCGGTTGCAGAGTATGGTTGGAGTTACCAAGAGATTGATAAACCACTATGCGCCCACAAATCAACCGACGGAACTCGTCCACGCAAAACCGAAACTATCACCACAAACTACCTTCCTAAGTGTCCTGACGCACATATTTTAGCGGCTTAATGTACAATGTGGATAACTGTTTGATAAAATTACGCACTAAATAAAAATAGCGTCGTAATTTTGTGCTGTTGAAAGTGAGGAAAACCAGAGTGTACACGAAACTGTACACGCTAAAAAGAAAGTGAAGTAAAAACATTGATAGTCAAGCAGTTATTGGAGTAGGTTCGATTCCCGCCCACGCCACTAAATGTAAAATGGAACTTTACGAAACACACTTATTAATAAGGGATAGCGAATAAAAATCGCTATCCCTTATTTTTTTTATACTTTTCTCCTATTTCTAAATAAGTTATTTAATTATTATTGCAATATTTTATATTAAAATATTAGCAAAATATATAAATAATATCTAATATCTTTATTTGATTACTTATGAATATATATTTACTCATTTGTTTTCATACTTTTGTACACGATAGTGTACACTGTAATATATAATCTTTTTGTAGTGTACACTTTTTGGAAATTAGTATGCTATCAAAATGACTATAAATCTATATTTAACAGGTGCAAATCCCAACAAAAGAGGACTACAATTAAGATACCTTGACGGGAAAAATAAAATCTTCATTTCTCTTAAAATCGTTTTTGACCAAAAGTATTGGGACGAAAAAAAACAAAGATTCAAAGCTAATTGGGTGGGTGCAAATGATAGCAATTGTTTTATTAATAAAATCATTGCCGAAATTGAAACTACCCACTTGAAATTGAAAGCAGAAAATAAGGTTCTGAATAAAGAAATTTTGACCAATATAATTTTCCCTTCGCAACAAACTGTTGTGAGTGATGATTTATTAATACCATTGATTGAGCAGTTTGTTGAAGTGATTAAACCGCAAAGAGTAAAGGTAACGATTTACAAATACATCAAATTGATAAGTGAATTAAAAGAATTTCAAACGTATTGTTCTAAGGTTTTCTATTTGAGTTCTTTTTCCGTAAATGATTTGAATCTTTGGGTTAATTATTTGCTTAAAAAAAATATCTCTAACGTTACAATTTTCAAGAAGATTGAAAATTTTCGGTCGTTTTTAAGCTATGCAGAAAATCGAAATTTAGAGTTTGATATAAAATTGAAATTGTTCAAACCGAATTTGAAAGCTCCGAGACATAAAAAGGATTGTTTGACAATTGAACAATTTAAGGAGTTGTACAATTTTAAGGTAACGGAATCTGAACAATTTCAACAAAGGAAAAATGTCTATTCTGCTGGTCAATTTGGAATTCTTGAAAAAGTGAAAGACCTCTTTTGTTTTTCATGTTTTACAGGGTTGAGGGTTTCTGATTTAAATTCTTTTTCATCGAACGATATAAAAGATGGTTGTCTCGAATTCGTTATCAAAAAAACTAAGAACAAAATCAAAATCAAACTTCCTGAAGGCGCAATCAATATACTCAAAAAATACGATTATGTTTTGCCAAAGATTGCGGCGCAAAATATTAATGAATATATAAAAAAAGTTTGCCAACAAATGGGCTGGGATACGCCTACAAAGATTAGTAAAATGATTGGCGCAAAGGAAGTGATTATCGAAAAACCTTTTTACGAAATCGTTTCAATTCACATGGCACGGCGAACTTTTATCACTCTTTCGATGACTCATTTTGGGATTAATCCCGCTATCGTGCAGGCGATTGCAGGGCATCAGGATATAAAAACGACAATGGGATATACTTCCATAAAACAAAATGATATGAATTCCGCAATGGATAAATGGACAATTTAATTTTTAACAAGATGAATATATTATTATTAATCCCGCTCTTCTGTGTTTTGAGCGAAATACATTTTCAAAAATGTGTGCGTGTTGTGGATGGCGACACGATTGTTGTCAAAGATTCATTGGGAATCGAAACAAAAATACGTATTAAATGTATTGACACCCCGGAGCGTGGGCAAGATGGATTCAAAGAAGCGTCTGAAAGGATGAAACAGATGGTGCATGGGAAGATTGTAAGATTTGAACCGATAACAAAAGACCATTATGGGCGAACGGTTGCAGATGTCTTTGTAGGCGATACGAATGTGGGCTTGCAAATGGTCAAGGAAAAATACGCTATCGTTTTTAAAAAATATTGTCAAGATAGTGCTTTTTATCATTTAGAATAAAAAAAGCGGACGAATTACGTCCGCTTTTCAACAACTACTTAAACATTTAATATATAATTATGAATAACCATCTAAATCTTCTATTTCTGTATTTTCTAAACCTTCGAGATAGATTTTGTAATCTAAAAATTTATCAATTTCCTGCCCTTCGGTTAGGGAGGTCATTCCCATTTTTACGAGGCTCTGGGCTTCTAAAATCCTTCCGAACTCAATAGCGAGGTCGATCGCCGCAAAGAATACCTGACTTCTAAAAGGTTCGAATTCAGGGTAATCCCTCAAAAATCGACAACAAGCCTTCTGAAACATGAAGGCTTTCGATTTGCAAGCGAAAGATAAAAGACCTAATTCATCAGCATTTTTATGGAATTTGGCATCTTCTAACATCTTTTCGGCTCGTTTCCATTGGCTCATCATGTCCTCAAAGTCGTTTATTTCATCATCTGCAAAGGTTATTCGTTTCGCCATTGGTCAATATTTATTTTTAAGTGGTCTTTTAATCTCTTTTTTATTAATTCAACTGGATGACAATAAGGACAATGCTTGCCACCTGGACATACTGAACGCAAGCTATTAATCCTCCAATCGTGATTTGATGCGATTCTTTTATAACGTTCTGAACTCCAATGATTCGGTTTGTTATGATAAGCCATCTTAGTAATCTAATTCGTGTTTTTCTTTTGTGGGATTGATTAATGTTAATTCAGGTTTTGCCCCTTCAACTTTATTTTGATTCTGATACCGACCTTTGTATAAATTAATCTCACCAATTACTTTATGAAAATAGATTTGTGCAATCCTCATTCCATGCCAAACAGGGGTAGGCACTTTTACAGTTACTTCTAAAGTCCATTTACCCTTAAAACCAATATCGCCGAATCCTGCCGTTTCGTGAATCGAAATACCCATACGAGCATTGCTACTTATCCCCTCAATCATTGTCGCATAATAGTCTGTTTCAGTCGTTTCGATTGTACTAAATAAATAGAGCGTATTTGGCATGATTACGAATCCAATCTCATTCGTATTTATCAAATCTTTATATCGACCTTGTAACGTTTTGGGGTTGTTTATAAAATCAATGCCTTCCAATTCCTTATAATTATTTGCATCTAAATGCAAGTCGTAACTATTCGGTTGTAAATGTTGGGCATTAAAGGGAGAAATATTTATTCTACCTTCTTTGATTTCTTTCTCAATTTCTTTTCCTGTGAGTATCATGTCTTTTGATTTAATAAGTTACTTTAATTATGCATTATTGTAGAAAAATTTATTTTTTCCGTTTATCGTTTCAAAACGCCCTAACCCTAATCTAAATAAATTGAGATGAAATTTATTAACAATATAATTCCATTTAATATTGTTAAACCAATACTCCTTAGCACCAAGCTCAATTAATTCTTGCTTTAATTGTTGAGTAGTTTTGTTAGTTTTTAGTATTTCTAATGGGCTTGAATACTCCCCAATACTAATGATGTACTGAATTATTGTTGTTTCAAACTCTGAATTATTCATCAGTTTATAGAAATCATCAATATTTGAACGCAAAACAGAGTTTGCATCTCTTTGTCTAAAATCCATTTCTTTAATAAGTTACTTTAATTTTTCCGTTAATAAATAACATAATTAGGGCGATGTAAAGGGAAATCATTACTATTTGGGTTAAAAAAATAAATAATCTAAATTCCATCGTGTATTCTTTATCTGGAACTGTATTAATCATTTCAAAAAAAGTCCTAATAGCATTATAGCCAAATATTAGATATAATAATAATTGAATGTCCATTGTGTTGTGTTTTATTTTATTGGTTCGTATAACTCAATTTCGTTTTCGCAATTCTGAAACACTTCCTCAAACATTGCCTTTACATCTTCCCAATTCAAACCACCCTCACCACAACCGAGTGCTGGGAAGGCAATATTTCGATTGCCTTTAGATTTATTTAATTCATTCAATGTTATTAAACCTTGCTTTATGAGTTCTAAATCAGATTTATTTTTCCAATGTTTTTTGATAGCAAAAAATAAAATACAAGTATTATCATACAAATACATATCCCAAAAATCACCTATTTCATTTAATCTTTTTGGTTGAATAATTACTGATTGCTTTTTAATTTTTGCATATTTATTTTTACAAAATGATTTATAAATTTTCTCGCATTCTGGAAACCTTATCTTAAATTCTTTAGCTAAACCCTTTCCCATAGCACCCACGCAATTAACAGGGCAAACTAAGTAATCTGCTTTTGAGGTGAATATATCACCTTGTTTAATTATTAGTGACATTAGTTAATTTATAATTTTAAATGTTTTATTAAATTCTGCTTCCTTAAAAACTAAATAATACTCTGCATAGTAAAACTTTACTACATAATCTGTTACCCAAACACTTTGCTGGCATTGCATTTCATTCATTGTTGTTGGGATATACTCTGGGTCTATTAGTAGTTTTTCATCATATTCATAATCCAATACAAAATCAGCTACCTCCTTACCATTCTCACCTGTAAATTGAATAAATTTACAGTAACGATTATCTTTCTTTATTTGTAATTGCATTTTATATCGTGTGGTTATATTTCCCAAAAATTATATCGCAATATTTCTTTTTATTTTCATCTGAAATTGGATATGCTGGTTCAATTGAAAAGTTATTAGCAAGATTAAAATCAAACTCATACTTTATTTCAATAATCAATGCTTCAAAATAAACATCAAAATATTCTGATTCTGTCAAAATATGGCTTCCCTTCCTATGAAAATATAATTTTGAAAGTAGTTTCCCAATTCTTGCCCACATCTCATCACCTTTTGAACCCATAGTATCTGCCCACATATTTTGCCAGATAATATTTTCATATTTTGAGCCTTCGGGTGCTTTTCCATTTATACCAGAAGCATTTGAAACATATATTTCATTCTCCTGATTAAATCTTAGATGAAATCGTTCGCAGGGTTCAAATTCTGAAAGGATTATTGGGCTGTTAGTTGCGTAAAACTTTTGAATATTTGGATTCAACGCATCAAATAACCTTATCATACGCTTCTGAATATCGACAGAAAGATTCGTTTCTGGATTATCAAAAACCATTATTGATTCATTGATTTCATTAACAAAACGATTAAATAAGACGATACATTTATTGATAAATTCTTTTGCATTATCACTAATCCTAATCTTTGCACCAGTTTCCCAAACCCTATTGATGTGTCTAAGATTGCAATTATCAGATTCATCAATGAAGAACTCAATATCAAAATATTGCATCACATCATTGACAATTTCAACAAAATCTTTTTGTTGAATGTAAAAGTTAAGTATAAACAATGAATTATATCCTTTTGCAAAATCTAAAACTTCTTCTTTTGCTACTTCACCTTCAATTTCAAAATGATTGAAAGATTCATTAAATGATGAGGCTTTTATTTCGTCATCGTATTTCGATAATAAATATAAAATAGTACTCTTGCCCACGCAGGGTTCGCCATGAAAAACGACCTTATTCATTGGTTGCCCTTCTTTTGGATGACCTTTTGGGTAGGTAAAATTAAGTTCTAAATTACCGTAAAAAGGGTGTTTTTTGAAATGTAGTAGTTTGATTTTCATCTTTATTGATTTTGATTATCGTATAATTTTATAGTACTCTTCCTTTTCAAAAGTTAGAAACTCTATAAATTCATTTTTGGAAAAACTCAATTTTTCTAAAGGGAATTTTTCATTTACCCTAAACATAGAGTTTCTTGGAAACCTAAACTGAACAAATTCACTGCTTAAATTATGATTTGGTTTCCTTTTATGGTTAAACAAAATATGGTAACAAATGAAATCATAACGATTAATTCTATCTTTTTCCACATCATAATAACACCAAACTCCCACATCTATAAAGTCTGACTTAGTTCTTTTATATACTGCGTAATCATGTACTACCTTATCTTTTCCAAAGATATTTACAAAAATGCCTATTATCTCTTTTATATCCTCTCGATTAAAAAACCTTTTTGATTCTTTATAATTTAATCGTCCTCCATTTTTTGAATTATGGTATCTAATTAAAGGTCTAAGATTCGTATCATCATAAAGGTCAAATGATGAGTGTTTCTTGAGGTTTTTCTTATAAATTCTGCGTTTCATTTTATATATATTATAATAACTGCTTGCGTAAAGTTTGATAAAATTCAATTGCCTTCACTTCAAAATCAATCAAATTTCCATTTAGATTTCGATGTTTTGAATGATTGATAAAAGAAAGGTTTTGATGAATAAATTCAGGAGAGAACTGCCCGAATAATTTACCATAAGTGCAATGAACGAAAGAAGTTAAAACCATATCTATGTTTTCAAAATCTAATTGAATAGGCTCTTTTTCGTCTAATGCTTTTTTTATCAAAGGATATATCAAATCACCGTCCTCTGTACTAATTGGGTGTCTTTTTTGAAGTATTTCGTAAATTTTGATTACTTGCATATTGTTTAAAATAAAATCTTTTGTCTTGGTTGATTTAATTGGTGGTTAGTTGTATTTACATAACTAATAAATAGATTAATATTATTAGACACATCAATATTATTACTTTCTTTGTCTAATACCTTTTCAACCCAATTAGGTTTCTCGATTAAATACGGTGCGATTTTATGATTCAACCTTACACAATAATCAAAGTTACTTTGAAGATAAATATTATTATTTTGGAAATAATTAAACCGAACTCCAAAGAAAGAAGTTAATAATTGGTAATCCATATAATCACTGATTAATACATCAACTCCAGAAATTGGATTGGTATAGTAATAATTCTTATCAATCATTTTTAGTAAGTCGTCTTTGAAAGTTACTTGAATTTTGTTGTAAGAAGGCAAGAATGCAAACTCAAAATCATCTTCAAAACAATAAACCAATTCACTTAAAACCGCTAACATTAGACTATCATAATAGTGTTCATAAGCACTCCCAGCCAAGCTAACATAATGCCGTTGCCCGATAATTGGCTTAGATTGGGACACAACCTTACAACCATTCTCATCACAAACCTGATTAGTTTTATGGTTATAATCCATAATCCCATCATAAACCAAAGACGTATTCAAACTTCCTTGATATCGATTCCCAAAGTCCAACGGATTCATATTTGCTAAGTGGTTTGAAAACTTGCTTAACCTTTCAATAAAAAGGTTATCTAATTTAATTACTTGCATAACCTCATCATATCCCTTTTCAATTCTACCAATTCTTCAATAAGGTTTTTATCCTGAGTAATATTTATTGCTTCGTTGGCGTAAAAATAGGCGTTAAAGTATCGACCTAACCTAAAAGCGATTGCTGCACAACTTGCGCAAACGATCGCTCTTGTGGGGTTTGCGTTTGAATGTTTGCGTAGGACTTCGATACATTCAACCTCAAATTGATAAGCTTTTTTTAGATTCTCTTTTTCAGATTCAAAATGTTTTCTCGCATTATTGACAATAGATTCCTCAAAATAATACATCGCTTTTTCATGTAAAACTCTTGAGGTTTCAGTATGAACTTTTTCGATTCTGAAAGGAAGATAATCGGGGTCTCTAAAAATATTACTCAAAGCCTGATTCACATCTTCTAAAAAGAAATTCGGGTCTCCATCTTCTTTAAGCCAAACGAACTTTACTCTTTTATGAAATTCTTCTTTTGAACCCAAGAACAAAGCAACGTCGAAAATGAAATTATCAATAAACCCTGCGCAAAGTGCGATTATATCTCCTGGAACATTAATAATCACATCGTCTCCCCGCAAAACCATTTCATTGATTCCTGTTTTTTTTCTCACTTCGTCGCCTCTATCATGCCCGCAAATAAGCCTTGCTTTTTTAGTTTGATATTTTTTGAGGTCAATTGTTACTTGCATCTTGTTTGCTTAGTTTTTTCTCAATACTTTTCAATAAATCCCTATTTATATCTATGTTATGGACTATAATCAAAAATAATATGAATATTATAGCCGAATCAACACAATGAATATAAATGATACAATCATATAGCTCTTCTAATTGTTTTTCTGTTAATTGCATTGTCTTTGGTTAGTTTTATAATTCATTTTATGATATTGCCAAGTAATATTTGATTTGATAAACGAAGGTTTTGAGTTTGGATTTATGAAGCTCACATGGAATAAAGGTTGAAATTTACCTTCATCTTTTACTGTCATTTCAAAATCGTAACTACCCTTTTTTTTGACGTTCTTAATATCAATCAAAAGATTATGCAGTTGAATATTGCGTGGGTAGTGTTCGATAATTTCTTCAAAAGGTTCTTTTTCTCGAAAATATCCTAACTCTTTTAATGCCAACTTTATTAGTTTTAGTTTGTTTTTCATTCCACCTTCCTGTATTTTGCCTTATAATCCAAATACTCATCCTTCGTAAAGAGCCGACAAATTTCCGCTTCATTTTTAGATAAACTCACATAATTATTTCTATCCCGAACATCTTTTGCATCTCTAAAACGAAATGAATGAGTTGCATTTTCCTGCCCTGTAATATCACATTTCCCAACTAATCTATTAAAGGAAACATTCATCGGGAAAACTTGTTGAAAAAATGAACCAACGAAATCAGATTTATAATATTCATGTCTTATTGGATCTTGCATAATATCCAACCCCGCTAAATGAATATGCTTGTATCTATCAATTAACTTTTCCCACTCAACCCAAGTCCAATAATGAAATTGGCATTCGTCAATCAAAACACAATTATTACTACCTAAATTATCTAAATCTTTAATTGGAATAGCTTTTATTCTCTCCCCATTTCGACTATGAATAAAAGGCTGGTTTCCAAAAGTATAAACGTCGCATTTGTAAATGCTTATTCTTTCTAACACATTAATCAATGTTGCGCTTTTCCCGCTCCCCATGCAACCTGTATATATTTCTAAATACATCTTATTTTTGAGTTGAATTTTGATAAATTTCTAAAAGATTGATTGAGTTATTGTATTCGATTAGGCAAATTTCCAAATATTCTTTTACCTTTTCCTTTGCTATTTGCAGTGCTTCGTATCGTGCAGGTTCATCAAATTCCTTAATCTCTGGTCGCTCGAAAAATAAACCTGTATTTGGATTTCTTATTGCTTCTTTGTATTTATTTTTATCAGGTGTATAAAATAAAAGAGCATTAATTTCATGACCATTTTTTAGAATGATTTTACATTCAATATATTCGTCATACCCATCAACTTCAACGCCTCGATAATCTGTTTTTTTATAACTTCGCTCCTTAAAATTAACCTCTTCAATTGCCAATTTTACCATCTTTGAAGTTACTTCTGGTATTTGTATTTTATCCATTTCTTGAATCATCATAACTTAACCACGCAATTTTCAGTAGGACTTAAACTCCTAATCTTATTAATTTCCACTCTCAACTCCTCTAAAGAATATACTTTAGTTCCGTTTTCTAAGCGAATTTGGAAATAATTATTTTTATCAATATCGAAATTAAAAGAATTAGTTGTGTTCAAGTAATTACCCGCACAATAAAGCGTCTCTTGAACTAATTCAACAGATTTAATATAGACACTTCCAAACTCTTTCAACACATCTAAAATCTGCAAGTACATCGGTTTATTTGACGTTGTATTAGATTTTAGTTCAAACGCAACCTCAATCGCTACTTCAAAAGCCGTTTGAAAAGAAGAATAATCATGAATAGTAATTTCTTTTCCATTCGATAAAATGGCGACCAAATCGTTTCTTTCTTCCCACTCTAAACTGCATCTTTGTTGGCAGTGGATGAAATTGAATCTGAATTTTATAAAGTCATAATCAATCATTATGACCTGTTCTAAAAAATTCTGTGTATTTTGGATTTCAACTTTGGGAGTGATTTTATATTTCAAATCTAATTCCCCAATAAATCTTGCGACTTCTTTATATTTTACCATCTTGTTTTTTTGAATAAAAAGGGGATTTCTCCCCTTCAACCTTAATATATTAACTATGAAATAAAAATATTTAATCTAAGTGAGGATTATAAAGCTCATTAAAAGCTCTTCTATCTTTTATAATAAAGTCGTTGTAATTTTTAATCACATACTGACTTTCATAAAGATATTGAGCATCTGAATATTGACTGTTAAACTTCATCACTTTTTCGCCCTCAATTGGGATAAATTGACCTCCTGTAAATTCAGAGATTTCTTTTTGGTTTGAACCTGTGAACTGAATTGCTTCAAATGTATCAGGTTTTCTGACGTATTCTGATACGCCTTCAATGTTTGACTTTGCCATTTTAATTTTAATATTTGGGTTTGACTTTACTATTATTGGTCTCATAGAATTATAATTTTGTTCTTTTAGATATTGATGTACTTTGCAAAGATTATTAGTATTTTTAATTGAATCAGGAATTTCAATCCCTAATTTTATCAAAATATTGATTTTAATTATATCACGTTCTTTTTCAGCGTTATTCATTAGAATCCTCTTTTTGTATATCGGATTTATTTCATTAACCTTTGAAAAAAAATCTTTCCATTTATCGCAATCCATCTTTTTTCTTACTTAAATGACTATTTCGGAAGATAACTTTTTAGTTTATTTATCGTCGGTTTTAGGTTATCATATCCCATCGCCTGAACATAAAATAATATATTTGAAATTTGGGAAGTAGAATCAATACCCGGAAGTAACATTCTAAGTTGAATTAAAACACTTGCTAATCTAAGTGAGTGTTTTACATTATTATCCATATCCCCTATATTTTCGTAGTAATCAATAATCTCTTTTTGAATTGAACTCAAAAGAACCATTTTTGAAATACAGGTATTTTCATCATTTTGGAAATAACATCTTTCCGCTTCAAAATAAAGTCTTTCCGTTAATTGAATCTTTTCAAAAATCGACATCATTATTAATATTGAGAGCCTCCTGACGGAATCGAACCGCCGACAAACTAATTACAAATAAGTTGCTCTACCAACTGAGCTAAGGAGGCTTAGTGCGTGTCTTTCCACGCTGTCATCACGTAGCTCACCTACGCAACAAGGTTGCTATTCACCAAGAGTCAAAAACTATTTTATACAGGGGTTTTGTGTCTGTACGTGTCTAATTCCACGCCGTCACTTATTGATGATTGGCAATAATACCTGAGGTTTCCTGAATGGGATTTGAACCCATGACCTCCGGATTAAAAGTCCGTTGCTCTACCAACTGAGCTATCAGGAATTAGAGGGGTGCTCTAACCAACTGAGCTAACTGCGGCTGTTACCTTGCAATGTTAGACTTGAACCAACGACCTCCCCAAGCGAGTTTAATATAATTTTTAATATTAGTAAGGGTATCAGGATTTGAACCTGCATTTTTGGACAACTATTCGGAATTTCCGAACGGTTGATTCTTGCACCAACGAATTGCCTTTTATTCGATACCCTCTAAAATGCGTGTCTAATTCCACGCCGTCAAACCCTTTTATAAACGGGTGGTTTACCCTGCGTTTAGGGAGCGGGAATCGAACCCAGCATCTATAATGTTTTACCATTAAACTACCCCTAAATCATCGCACACAGGATAGGACTTGAACCCACAACCCTCTGGTCTGGAATCAGATGCTCTACCATTGAGCTACCTGTGTGTTTTATCTTAAATAACTTCTTTCCCTAAAACCTTCCTTGTCAGACGCTCAAAAGTGCGCTTTTCAAGATAACTTCTTGCTTCAAAAAATGCTGCAATCGCTTTATCGTTTTTAGGATCAGGAAAAATTGAATTCATGTGCCTAATACGGTCGATAAGCATATCCACGACTTGAACGTCAATTACGCCCTCTGTTGTAGTATCTCCATCACCGCTTCGCTCAAAGAATTGAATCTCCTGAACGTTTTTGGATTCAACCCAATTGCCGCTTTCGTCCCTATCCTTTAAATTTGAAAGGGTATAAGTATGCGCACCTCCGAATCTATCGCCACGCACTTTGATTGAATTGAGTGGGAAACCGTCCGTTTTTGGGCAAGTCATAAAACGGCTTTCAACTTCTCTTTCGTTTGTTTCTAAAATCATAATTGTTCTAAAACTTTATCTAAATACTGCATATCATTACCTACACAAAAAGGTACTGCATTTTGGTTTGTATTAATATTAATCGCTTTCAATTGAATATCCCGAAAACTTGAATTAATCGTTACACATATTCTCACATCACCAATCTCAACGAAATACTCAATCATATTCGGTCTAAATACACCGTTTTCAAGTTTCAGTTGATAATCTAAATTGATTTTTCCCTTTTTACGTTGTCTAAAATTAGACATCTTTGTTAAGAATTGCTCATTAGTCATCTTTCTAAATATTAATTTTTTCAATAATCCGAAAGTGCTTTTTTGGCTTTTTAATACCTTCGTAACTCTTGTTGTAAATAATCGCTTCGACCTTCTCAACCTTCCTCCCTAACTTATTCGCAATCTGCGAGATAGTTAGATTTGGATAGTTTGAAAAGATGAAATCAATCTCTTCTTCAGTCATCTTTCGTAAACTTAAAACCAATCACAAATTTCACAACGGGCAACAAAGCCGAATTTGCGTGATAATTATAGAACTCCTCAAAAGAATCGAAACCGTCATCTTTCCAAAGTGTATCTCTTTCAATCGGGTTTAATTCCTTATCGAAAATAATAAGCTTAAAATCTAAGAAAGTGATTTTCCTACAAAATTCAACTTCCAATTTTCCGACCTTCTTTGCTTCTTCACTAAATCTTGAACCGAAATAAACATCTAAAACCTTCCCCACGACACGAGGTTTCGCTCGTATCGTGAGGATTTTAGAACCGTCCAAAATCTTATCGTGAAAAACTTCAAAAAAGATTTTATCAAATCCGTTATTTGCCATTATTCCCAAATGAATGAAATCCCTTTGAAGGCTTCTTTGTCCTTATTTTTATTAATCACCTCCTCTAATTTTTCGACGCAAATTCTATCATAGTCTTTCAAAATCTCTGGAGAGATTAAGAAAAATTTAGTTGATGATTCTGTCATTTCAATTAGTATTTTCACAGTAAAAATATGGTCATCTTCGCCCTGGAATAAAGGCATCTTTAACGTGAAGGAAGGTAAATCTGCAACATTCACATCTTTTTTAGCACTTTGGTTATAACTTCCATTCTTCGCTTTTTCATCAACTTTAGAGAACGTTAAACTACCTTTGAAGTTATTTAGGTATTCGATTACGTATTCCAAAGCATCATCTTTCAAAAAGAAACCCGCATACTTTTCAAGAGTTTTAACCAATTCATCACGTGAATACGATTTTAACCCATTAATTTCTAATGCCGTGAATTTCTTATTCGATTTTAACGAACCTAAAACTTCAACAGTGTGATATTTTTGAGGTTCAAAAAATAGTTTGATAGTCAAAAACTCTCTTGAAATCAGAAAATATGAACCGTGTCCATTATCTGGCGTGCGTATATTCTCGCAATAATCAAACGGTGCATTCAGATTGCCGTTTATTTTTACGTCTGAAATTGGACTTTGTGCCAACCCTTCCGTTTGAATAACTTCAAAATTCGGTTGATTGAACCCTTCTGGGAGGCTGATATTTATTTGATTATCCATTTGATTCTCTTGTCGTTAAAAGTTGAGCATCTTCTCTGGTCATTCTTCGGGTCATTAAGAATTCCCCTGTTTCAGTGTCGTAGAAATCGACCGTTTTCGCTTCGGTGTCGAACTCTTTGCGGGCAACGCAAGTAACTTGTTGTCCTCCGTCAATCAATTGAACGATGATGTTCGCTTTTTGAGCCTTCAGGTCTTTGATTTGCTTTTTACGTTCTGCCGCAAACTCTTTAATTTCTTTTTCGAGTTTGTAAATGCTCTTGTCTAAATTCGCATTTTCAGACTTTATTTGCTCAATAGTCTGGTTTTTGAACTCTTGGAAGAACGTTATTTCTTCCGTAGTTTTTTGGATTCTTACTTCCATTGAATGAAAAATTTGTTGTTGAAAAAATTAAATTTGGCATTTTTTGAAGCGGGGGACGGATTCGAACCGCCGACCTTTGGGATATGAACCCAACGAGTTACCTCTGCTCTACCCCGCTTTATTAAAAGAATGCAATTTTTGACGTTACATTCTTTTATAAACTTTCACAACAAACTCTCTCAAAAATCTAACTTTCAACTCCACTTTCAGAATCGGCAGAAATCGCATAATATTTCATTCTCTCTCTCATCTCATCATCAATCTTTTGAATCCTGAAAATGACAGAATCGGGCAAATACATCGTCTCAAATTCAACATGACCTTTGAAAGCCATGCGGCAGGCATCGAGCGCAGGCATATACTGATATTTTCCCGCTATCGTTCGTTCAAAAAACCAACGCTGGGACGCTATCGTGCGCCTTTGCATATCCAAAATCAATTCTAAACTATCTAATTGATTCCTTAAATTTATATCATCTTTACTCACTTTTGAGACCGTTTTACAGGCGGTTGCAATCGCAAACGCAACCGCAACAAGTAAAACGACAACTGTTAGGTAAAATAATGTCTTCTTCATTGGTTCTTTATTTATTGGTTTATACGACTAATGGTAATCCACAAATCCTGCGCATCACATTGATTGTCGCAAAAACATCTTTGGCACAATAAGTTTTAATCCTCTCAATCGCATCAGGTTCTTTCGAGAAAAAGAGTTTCCCAACTTCTGAACCGTCAATATCATCTTTGGGCGACGGGATTCCTAAACAGGCGCACATCGTCATCAGGTTTGAGGGCGTATTTGAACCGAAAGCCCACAAATCGTCTGCATCTTGGTGATTCACTTCCCAGGGCTTCTGATTAAAAGTGTTCAATGGACGAGGGGGAACGATTCCATTAATGCACATCCTTTTTGAAAGGAAAGGAATATCAAAGCGTTTAATCGTCTTTCCCGCTAAAAAACTACTTCCACAGTAACCGATAAAGCCTAATAGCAACTCTTTTTCGGTGCATTTTTCAGTTACTGCCCAGCATTTACCGCTTCTCTTTTTATCTTTTAAGCGCATTCCACAAACGCAAACGACTTGTGAAAATTCAGGGCGTAGGGAAGTTTCTCCCCAAAAACAATCTTCAACCGTCGAATATCTCGCTTGGTTCTTTTCGTTATTATCCCAAAAAGTGCGATACCAAGCCGCTTTCAATTCTGGTGTATATTCCTCTAATGATGGAGCAAGAGGAGCAGTTTCGATGTCAAAGAAGACGTAATCTTCAAAATTTGATTCAACTAACATTTCTGTATTTTACCTTTTCAAATCCGCTTCGTTGCGAATTATGATGCAAGTATAAAGCGAATATTTTATACGTGCAAACGTTAAAAAATCGTTTATCAAATATTTAATCAAAAATAATCAAATAGAAAAACGTTATATTTATTTAACTTTTGAAATCTTTTTTGATGATTTTTGATTAGAAAAATGCCTATTTTATTTCATTGAAAAAGCGTAATTTTGCCCTTTAGTATGCTTTTCGGGCATTTGTGAGGCAGGATAATTCAATCACAAATGCTTTTTTTTTAGTTATAAATGCCATTTTTACTCTTGTCATTGCGGTTTTATTTCATGTCATTGCGAGCGTAGCGAACCAATCAGCCCCTATCCCCAGCCCTTTCCCCATCAGGGGAAAGGGAGTAAACCCTCCCCATTATGGGGGAGGGTTTGGGTGGGGGCTTAGATTGCCACGTCGTTTCGCTCCTCGCATATACAATTCTTTTTATTATCCTTTTTTGTTCTTACTTTTGCCCGAAATTATTAATACTGTTATGAGAATATCCCAAATACTAAAGGATAGCGAATATAAATTAGACCAATTCGAGAATTTTCCGCAATATTTGATTGATTTAGAAAATAGAATCGAAGAAAGAACCAAAGGCGAGAAAACCGAATATTACGCTGAATGCCTTGCACGCAAAAAAAGCATAAAACTAACACCTGAAGAAGTGATTCGTCAGCTTTTTTTAATGAGATTAAACCAAGATTACGGCTATTCTTATGATAGAATTCAAGTTGAAGTAGGCATAAATTTTGGATTAGAAGTCAAAAGAGCTGATATTGTCATTTTTGAAAAAGACCACCCCACAACTCAATATCTTATTGTAGAACTCAAAAAACCAAAACTAAAAGATGGTAAAGAGCAGTTGCGTAGCTATTTGAATGCAACTGGGGCAACTATGGGTATTTGGTCAAATGGACAACAAATTTCTTTTTACCATCGAAAAGACCCTAATTTTTTTGAGGATTTAAGACGTATCCCTTTTGCCCACGAAACATTAGCCGAAGTTTTACAAGCTAAGTTCACTATCGAGGATTTAATTAAAAGTGATAAATTAGTTAATCAAAGAAAAAGTTTGAAAGACCTTATTCTTGAAATGGAAGATGAGGTTCTTGCTAATGCGGGGGTGGATGTTTTCGAGGAACTTTTCAAACTCATTTTTACAAAACTTTTCGACGAACTAAAAGGAGGTAGAGATAAAAGCCGTAATCTTGATTTTCGTAATTCAGGACAAACGGACAATGAAATGAAGGAAAAACTTCAAAACCTTTTCGATAAAGCTAAAAAAGAATGGGAAGGTGTTTTTGAAGAAAATGCAAAATTGTTGCTTTCGCCTTCTCATTTAGCTGTTTGTGTTTCTTCTTTGCAAGATGTGAAACTATTTAATTCAAACTTAGATGTTGTAGATGATGCGTTTGAATATCTGGTCAATAAAAGTTCAAAAGGGGAAAAAGGGCAATATTTTACCCCAAGATACGTGATTGATATGTGTGTCAAAATGATGAACCCGAAACCTAATGAGTTTTTAATGGACACAGCGGCGGGGTCTTCAGGTTTCCCATTACACGCTATTTTTCATGTTTGGAAAAACATCTTAAAAGAAAAAGGAAAATCTGAATCCGAACTTTTTACTATTGAAACAAAACCAGCTGAGTGCTATGAATATGTCAAAGAAAAAGTATTTGCTATCGACTTTGATGAAAAAAGTGTGAGGGTTGCACGCACCTTAAATTTGATTGCAGGAGACGGACAAACTAATGTGCTACACTTAAATACTTTAGATTATGACCGTTGGGACGAAATCCAAAAAGAGGAATTGTGGAACGATACATACACAGAAGGTTGGAAGCGATTAAAAAAATTAAGAGGCGAAAAAGATAAAAATCGTGAATTTAATTTTGACATCTTATTAGCAAATCCTCCTTTTGCGGGCGAAATAAAAGAAAACAAGATGCTTGCCCGTTATGAATTGGGTAAAAAAGACAACGGTAAATATGAAAATTCGGTTAGCCGTCATATTTTATTCATTGAACGGAATTTACAATTTTTGAAACCTGGCGGGCGAATGGCAGTAGTATTGCCGCAAGGCGTTTTTAATAATGCCTCTGAAAAAAGAATACGTAATTTCATTGCGGAAAGGTGTAGAATTTTAGCGGTGGTGGGCTTGCATGGAAACACTTTTAAGCCCCACACAGGAACTAAAACGTCTGTACTTTTTGTGCAAAAATGGAATGATGACCCCAAATTAGGCTCACTTTGCCCAAAGGTTGAAGATTATCCTATCTTTTTTGCGACCCAAACCAAACCCGCTAAAGACAATTCTGGAGACAAGATTTATGTGAAAGATGCCAACGGGCAACATTTATTAGATTCACACGGACACCTCATCGTGGATCATGACTTATACAACCACGACAACAAAACACAACCCGGCATCGCAGAAGCATTTGCCGAATTTGCCAAAAAGGAGCAACTCTCTTTTTTCTAAATAGCCCGTTTAACGAAAAACTCTACAATGAGTTGTTAGACGGGCTGGAAATTAGTGTTATCAACTATTTAGATACTTTTTTAGAAGATACGCCAAGACTTGATAGTGATTACTATTTAAAAAAATTCTTGGAAGTTAAACAGAAATCTAAAAAATTAACTGGAAATAAAATTTCAGAATTAAATATAAATACTGATGCAAGTGCCTTTTATCCTGCATTAGAACCATATTATAATACTGGTGATTTTCCTTTTTTAAGAGTTGGTGACATAAAGGTAAAAGTAGATTATGAGAATTGTATTAAAATTCCAGAATCCATTTTAGTCAATTATCCAACTTTGAAAAAAGTAACCGCTGGTGATATTGTTTTAACTAAAGGAGGTACAATTGGAATAATTGGTTTAATTGAAGCTGATGCTTGTGTAAGCAGAGATTTAATATTTTTAAATACTTCAATATTACCAGAGATAGACTACGTAAGTTTATTTATCATATTAAATACAAATTTTTGCTTTTTACAGTTAGTTAGATCAAGTTCTCAATCAGTACAACCACATTTAACAGTAACATTAGTAAAGGATATTTTTATCCCCAAATTATCAGAAGAGCTTAAACTTAAAATATTTAAGCTATATACTGATTTTAAAAATTTACTACAAACTTCCCAAACCCTCTATTCCCGTGCGGAGCGTATTTTATTGGAGGAATTGGATTTATGGGAATGGCAACCCCCGACGGAAAACATCGCTATCAAAACCTTTCAAGAATCATTTGGCACATCAGGCAGGTTAGATGCAGAATATTATCAACCAAAGTATGAGGCAATTTTGGCAAAAATGAAGGTGATTAAAACGGAAAAATTAGGAAATATTGTAAAAATCAAAAAGTCTATAGAACCAGGTTCAGATGCCTACCAATCTGAAGGAATACCTTTTATTCGGGTTTCTAATTTATCTAAATTTGAACTGAGTTCAACTGAAATTTACTTATCTGAAACTGACTTTGGCAATAAAGTAGAACTTTTTCCGAAAAAAGACACGATATTATTTTCTAAAGATGGTACGGTTGGTATTGCATACAAGACCGATAAGGATTATAAAGTAATCACGTCGGGGGCTATTTTACATTTAAATATCAAAATTCCCGATCTATTCCCAGACTATCTTACATTGGTTCTAAACTCCTCAATAGTTGCTTTACAAGCAGAAAGAGACGCAGGAGGTTCAATTATTCAACATTGGCGAGTAAGCGAAATAGAGCAAATCACTATTCCACTCCTCCCACTCAATATTCAATCCCAAATCAGTGATTTAATTAATGAGTCTTTTAATTTGCGTCGTGAATCAAAGCGATTATTAGAGGTAGCGAAACGTGGGGTTGAAATGGCAATTGAGGCTGGGGAAGTTGAGGCGTTGGCGTGGATAGAGGAAAATACGAAAGTAAAATCTTAAATTTATTCATAGAAGTTGGTTCGCCCGAAATAGTAATATTTTGGGCGTTTTTATTTGCTTAACTTTGCAATGATTTTTTCAAATCAAAAGGAATTTAAATTGAACTCTTCCAAGCCTGAATTGTGTTGGAAGAGTTTTTTTAAGTACAATATAATCCCCGCTATATTTTTGATTTACTTTTAAGCATCATCAATGTAAGCGTTCAAACAGTGGATATAGTTGAGGGCTTGCCGTTGGTTGAGTTTGAGGGGGATATTAAATTAGAAGGAGAATAAAATGAAAATCTACCCTAATGAAGGTTATTATGATAGATTCGATATGATTGGCGATGAAATAGAGGACATGATTCTTTGTATGTTAAGTGAGGAAATGGAAACAATATATTTTGTAGCCCTTACTGATATTGAGGATCAGAGCGAACAATTTTGGTTTCATTATCACGAAGGTTTTATAATTTATGAACCTAAATTTGTAACCGATGCAAATAAAGCTATTGATATGATTTGGGATTTTTATGATACCTACGATGAGGCATTTTTAGAAATGAAAATTGATTTTAATTCTGATTTTAAATTCCCAAAATGCACCCGCAATGATAAAAAATACATCCTAATGTTAGTTCGTTACAAGTTAAATTCACCTGATTGGTATGAGTTACCGATTTGGGGAGGATAGTAAAGATTTAATTTATTCATAATGGTTGCGTCGCCCAAAATAGAAATATTTTTGGGCGTTTTTTTTGCTAACTTTGCAATGATTTTTTTAAATCAAAAGGAATTTAAATTGGAACTCTTCCAAGCCTGAATTGTGTTGGAAGAGTTTTTTTTATTTCCCCCCTCAAACGATAACTTTAGATAGCTACAAAAAGGCATCCGACCCCCTCGCCGTTCTCGTAAGATACAGTAATTAATAACCGAATTACTATAATTTTCAACAACAAATTACAACTTCAAACGAGATGGAAAAGCTGACAGCAGAGGAAAAGAGCGCAATCGCCTACACATTCTTTTTTGCGGAGAGTCTCTTAATCAAAAGAGATAGAGATTGGGAGGAATTAGACCGAATCACTTTTTATATGGAAGTCGATTTTATTTGGGAGAAGAGCCACTCATTTTGTTTCAATGCCCCATTTTATCACGAAACGTGGGAAATCCCCAACGACTTCATCGATCGCCACCAAATCAACATCACAATCGGAATGCCCCTCTGGCAAGCAATGACCTTAATCGGGGAAGCGGCAAGGAAGGATGAGGGAAAGAATAGGTAAAAATGGAATTATCCCCGCAGAAATGCGGGGATTTTCTCTTTAATTATAACACTTCAAACAAGCGGTATATCCTAAATCTTTGGCATAGGTTTTCGTAACTTCTTTTATTTCGTAGGAACATCTTGAGCAACGTTCTTTGGCGTGGTATTTTGTTGCTCTCGGTGAGGTGCAAATCCAAACATTCGTTGTTTGTTTAGAAATTTCAGTCGTCGAATCAACAGGGTTCGTCCGCATCGTTCCCCCGCTAAGGAACACAAAAGACAAGACGAGGAGGAGGGTTTTTAGGAGGGTTGGCATGGGTTAATTTATTGGGTACAAAACTATTTTGATTGCTTTTTCGTTTATGTAATTATGTACTATTGCACATGATATATTGTTATCATAAATCGAAATTGACCTAACCCTTAAATAGGGTTAGGTTATTTTTTTCTAACTAAACAATAACTATCAGGGTATAAAACTTTTTATTCTAATCTTATGTTTAATAAAGTGCATAGCTGGATACCATGCACTTTTGAATAAATTTAAGGTTTTTATTTGTGTTTATCACTGTCCTTTCTCAGAGTGAGCACTCTGATGAGTAGGTGAATTGCTAAATTAGCAACACTATCTTCAAATTTTGAAGAATCAAAGGTCAATTGACCCGATTCAAATTCAAAACTTGTCAAAAAAAATACTACAATTTGTAGTAAAACTTTCGATAAACCTTTTAGGTTTTTGTAAAATTTCATTTATTACTGGTTTAAGACCTTAGCGGAAATGCTAAGGTTTTTTCTAACTTAAAACAATAATAACCATGAGAAAAAACACAATAATAAATTCTATCTTACATATCCAGATTGGTATTTGGTATTTATATAATCGAAATAAAATATTTTTGTTAGCACTGTTTAAGTATTAGGAAAAGACCTTGCTGTAATTGGTAAGGTCTTTTTTATAAAACAATAAACATCAGGGTACAAAACTTTTTATCTTTTTCTATTGTTATAAAAAACGAGATAGATGGTTTCTATCTCGTTTTGAAAACTTAGGGCTTTTTATCCCCTTTCTTCTTTGGAGGTCTAATTCCATTGATTGAGGAGAAGGCAATATATGCCACCCTATTTTTGAGTTCTGAAAAGTTTATATTAATACAATTATTTTGCTTTTCTAAACTCAATAAAATTGCAAAAATCAATCTGACGACGATTTTGCAGTATAAATGTTTTAAATTCATGATTATGAAGTTAAGGTGAAATTTCCCCTTCCGAAAGGTTGGGTATTTTTTTAACCTTAAAATAATAATGACCAATTTTTCTTATTAAGACCTTAATTTCTTAATTCATGAAAACCATACATTATAACACTTATATTTTTGGCACTTAAAACTTCTTCAACAAATCCGCTTCGCATTCTTTCTTTTTGCGGGTTCTATTCAGTATATTCACGGGATAAAATATAGGTCTGAATTTCCTTTTTACCTTCACCATAAATAGATATACTTGATTTATCTTGCATAGTTGCAAAGGAAGTTTCAATTTTCCAACCTTCTTTTGATAATTCTCTAAAAGCTTGTTGAATATCAATATATGACCTATCTTTTTCTGTAATTTCACGTGGGAATTTTCCATAATTTAGTCTTATATCATCTGTGCCTGTATTCAAGAAATTTTTAATTTTAACTATTTCGCAAAATTCTTTATTGACAATGGTGTTTTTAGGAGAAATGAAAGCATAACCTCCGATAAAAAGGACAAACGCAAATGTAAAACCGATTAAGT